>Ga0256827_10000085_pt1 | contig 47727 bp, 60 predicted proteins | sample CV84metaG_FD_185977 | JGI IMG/M metagenome (GOLD analysis project Ga0256827, IMG submission 185977) | Hydrothermal vent microbial communities from East Pacific Rise, Pacific Ocean - CV84 | ecosystem: Environmental > Aquatic > Marine > Hydrothermal vents | place: Pacific Ocean: East Pacific Rise... | reverse complement strand
TGTGGAATACAAAGGTATAAAAAGCTTTCAAGCTCTGGTGTCGGAGCATAAACTTACAGTTAAGAAAACAGCGTAAGCTAATTTTTAACTGAAGCACTGTCCTTCAGGACGGTGAGATTCACTAGAGCAAGCACTAAAAAAGATAATTATAAAAGTTGATAAAAATAAATTTTTCATTATCTACAATATGTGAGTCTTTGTTCAGCACAACCTGTTCCATATATCCATTTTATATGTTTATATACTCTAAAACCATAAGAACCTAATTCTATTCCTTTATATTCAATGTCATAATTAGAAATACTACTATCTTGCGGAACTTCTATTATTTTCAAATACTGTTTATCTAAATAACTAGAAAAGAAATTATAAGCAGAATGTATTATTTCTTCTAACTTAATTTCATAATCATCATCTTCTAAAATATTTATCAATTCTGTTTTCATGAAATATTGTTTATGAAACTTATCTATAAGTAATTCATTCCTAAAACATGGTGTAGTGCTTTGATATTTACCAGGTTTTATTTTACCTTGTAACATTAATTCAATAAATCCTTGTTCTGCGGAACCTACCCAAATTTTATCATTGATATTATCCCTAAAAACTTCATCAGATTTAAAAGTTATATCTGTTGTACTTTTTAAAACAGACCAATTAGTTAATGTATTTTTATAACCTTCTTGTTCGTAATAGCCAATCGCGTCACCTAATAATTTAAAATCTATTGGTCTATCTAAATCCATTATTAAAAGCCCGTTTTGTAATATCACTAAATATTTTCAAATCTTTCATAGTTAAACCATTTTCTTCCGCTAGTGATTCTAATGCACCATAAACGTCTGCTAATTCAACCTGTGCCATTATTTTACTTTTTTGTTCCAATGCATCTTCAAACTCTAACAACTCTTCACGAACTTTGTCTGCTGTTCCTATTTTGCCTTTCTTTATATCCTTAATATGGTATCCGTATTTTTTAGACATATCAAATCCTTTTATATTATTATAAAAGTTTTTCTTTTTATACTCAAATAAATGTATTAGTTCTATAATAAGGTATAATATATTTTCAATTAAAGGATTTGATATGGCAAAAAAATGGTCAACAACAGATAAACCACCACATTATTCATTCGAGAGAAAAGCTAATGAATCAGGAACTTCTTTTCTATTTGGAAAAGATAAACGAAAAAATTGGAGTTTTGAAAAAACGGCAGCACAATCAGGCACAGCATTTTTATTTGGAACAGATAAACATAAAAAAAACTTCGGTTGGGATTAAATATTGAAGAAAAAAGTTCTATTATTTGATTTAGATGACACGTTATCAGAACAAGGCTCTAACATTAGTATAGAACTAGTTAATATTTTAAATGAATTATCAAATAAATATATTATCGGTGTCGTAAGTGGGAAATCTATATTATATTTATTATCTTTTATAAGATTCTCAAACTTAAATCCCAATATATTTCTTGTTGGTGAAAATGGTGGTGAAGGCATTTATCCTTCAACATTACCTACAAAATATTCATTTACACTTCAAAATAAATATGAAAAATTATTTAATACTAAAAAAGAATATTTCATAAATAAATACCAATCAAATATATATCACCAAAAAACACAAACAAGCCTTAGTTTTTGTGTAAATCAAGATTATGACTTAGAGTTATTTTTTAATGAATTTAAGAATGAATTTAAAAACGAACATAATTTAAATATATATGAACACCACAACGATAGAGCAATTGACGCTATACCTAATTCAATTGATAAAGCTATCGGTATCACTAAAATTTTAAAAGATTGTTTTAATTTAAAATTAGATGATTGTTATATTTATTCTTTTGGAAACGGAAGTAATGATATTCCTTTTTTTAATATTTCTAACGAAGTTACTATTATCGGAAACTTAAAATATTCAAATAAAAATATACCTTTAAATAGAATTAAAGAGGTTAATAATTTAGCAGACTATCTAAAAAAATTATTTTAATTTTTTCGGTGCTGTTTCTTCTCGCCAATTAGATAACAAAACCTTAAAAACACTTGTATTTTCTTCTATTTTAGATATATCATTTTTAATAACTGCTTCTGATAACAATGTAATTTGATAACTATATAAACCTTGTAAATAATAAGCAACTTGACCATTTTTAAAATCCAACATATTGATTAGTTCAGTTATTATAGCAATAGTTCTATTAACGAAATATACTTTATTCTCTATGTCACCTTTTTTAATAGCCTTCACAGATTGAGAATTAAACTTTAACACTCCTTCGTATAATAATTCAACTAATTTATATGGTGATTGTATTAACATATTATTATTGGCATATGTATTGTGTGCAGATTGGTTATACATTATTTATCCTTTAAAATTTTCTTTTATGATAGCGCAAAAAAATAGTCTTAGTATATACCTTAAAAAAAGTATATACTAATTTAAATAGAGATTATTGTAAAAGTCTTAAAACGTTTTGTTGAATAGCATTTGCTTGACTCATTGCATATGAACCAGATTGTGCTAATATATTAAGTTTTGCAAAATTTGCACTTTCAGCTGCGAAATCTACATCACGAATTTGCGATTCTGCCGCTCTAATATTAACTTCTGTCGTAGAAATATTTCTAATGTTAGATTCTAATTTATTTTGAGAAGCACCCATATTAGCTCTTTCGCCATCAACTGTTTTTATAGCAGCATCCATTGCAGCTATTGTTGCTTCAGCAGCAGCTTGTGTTGTCACATCTTTAGTCGTTACAACAGTAGCTGTTTTCATATCACCAATTGTTACTGATTGTGTTTGACCTGAATATGCACCAGTTTGAAATACAAACGTTCCAGCAACCGCAGTTGAAGATGTCGCATCTAATAAATTTTGACCATTATAAGATGTTGTTGTTGCAATATCATTAGCCTCTTCCATAAGTGCGTCCACTTCTTTTTGAATATAACCACGTGAAGTTGCATCTTGCGTATCATTAGAAGCTTGAGTAGCTAAAACTCTTACACGTTGCATAATGTTACCATATTCTTCCATAGCACCATCTGCTGTTTGAATTAAACCAATAGCATCATTTGAATTTCTTGCCGCTTGACTTAAACCATTTGCTTGTGCATTTAGTTTATTAGCAATAGCTAAACCAGCTGAATCGTCAGCAGCTCTATTTATTCTTAAACCTGAAGACAAAGAGTTTAAACTTTTATCTAAAGCCAAATTATTCATCGTTGCGTTTCTATGTGCGTTCATTGCACCTATGTTTGTATTTATTCTAAATCCCATAATAATTCCTTTTAATGGATAAAGCCTTTCGCTTTATATTTGTTTTTTGGTGGCTTCCATGCCGCCATACAAAATATAAATCGGCAACTTTAAAATAAACTTTAATAAAAATTGTAATTTTCTTTTTAATATACATATTATTAAGCATAACATAAGGAAAGAAACGATATAATATAGGAACTAAAAAAGGACTAATATGATTACACTAAACGCTAACGAAACTATTTTTTTACTTGCCTGTAAAGGTTGGGAAATTGAAGATAAAAATTTTTATTACCAAGAAACAGTAGATGTTATTAAAAACTGGAATGTTGAAGATTTTATTAAAATGTACCCACTAACTGAAAAATCTGAATTTCTTAAATTAAAAAATCGCAACGATATTAGAATTGTAAGTGAATATACGCCGATACTAAAAGTATATATAGCCTTATTTGGAAATGATATTGGTTACGAAACACATAATGCTATTGTAAGTTTCCTTAGTGACATCGCTTTTAAAATAAATCCAGAAGGTTTTAAAAAAGCTATTACAGAAACACATAGTGGAAGTCCATTTTCTACCACTTTAAATATATTAGCTAGTATAAGAAGCGTAATAACTCATAGTAATATACAAAACTTAGAATTAGACCTTAAATATGCACCTGAAAAGTTTTTATTAAAGTATCCAAAAGAAAAAACAAATAGTTGATACATAATAAACCATAAAAAATAAGGATTTTATATGAACCCGTTTAAAAAGACCTGGAATATTGTAAAGAAAAGTGAAACACCATTAGATGGAATGTCTATTATTATTATATTTGCTTTTTTACCTATTTATTTTTCTATTGTATCGTTGAAAAATATTATTTTTAAATAGGAAATTATTTCCTATTTTCTATTTTTTTTCCACACTTAGGACAATAATTTATATCCCTATCAGATAAATTTATATCCTTTACCCTAGCTAATTTAAAACCACATTTACATTCATAAGCTAAATCACCACATTCTGTAACTATTTCTTTTAATATAGTGATTTCTTTTTCCAATCTATCAGTATTTCCAGCCATTGCGTCATAAGCTAAAGTAAGAGCCCCTACCAATCTAGGGTTTTGTGATATAGCACCACCGCTACGTTCCAGTCTTATAGTGGTCCCGCCGCGATGCGTTTCAGGACAAACTGTAAGATATAAATCTCCATTACCCCCGTTAAACATTATTATTTTCTTTCTAATACCATCACCCGGAATACTACATTCTACAAATTCTACTTTTTCTTCCCATTTATTTCTCATTTTAAAAACCTTAAAGATATTCTTTAATTAACTATTACATTTTTCAACACAAATTAAGCTTAAACTTGATATTATTTTTAATAAAAGAAGGACAATAATGAATATTGATACACTTATGCAACAAAATTTTAATTTTTTATCTAAAAAAGAAGCACTTCATTTGATTTATATATTGATGGATAGAAGATTTGACAAAAATAATTTAAATATTCTGTTAGAACATATATTGAAATTCGAAGCCGTGTCAGCATATGGTTTTTCTTTTAGAATTTTAAATAACAATATTGAAAATATAAAAGAAATAGTTATTATAAATAATTACAATAACACAGATTTACTACTCAAATTTTCTTTTAATAAAAATTTGTCTGGTGATATTGAAAATACTATTATCAATAATTAAAAATTATATAAGTCAGGATTAGTATGTCTCCATCTTTTATGTGACCAAAACCATAAACCAGGTGAAAGATTGATAGCAGCTTCAAATACGTTTGCTTGGACCTGTGTACATTCTTGTATATCTTTCATTTTATCATCAGTCTTTTTACTTTTAATTTCAGGATATACTTTTAATTTATAATCTATATAATTATCCGTATATATAAAAATAGGAATGATTATAGCACCAGTCATTCTTGATAGTTGTGAAGCTGATGAAATAAAATAAGTAGGTCTGTTAAAAAAAGAAACTTCTACACCACCTTCTAAAGTAGTTCCTTGGTCTATCAACAATCCAATAGAATTACCTTTCTTCAAAGATTTAATTAGTGGTTTTATTCCACCATGTTTTTCTTTCATTATTAAACCAGAATTTTCTCTAGAAATCAATAAGTAATTATCAAATAATTTATGTTTTAAAGATTTATATATTGCTAACATTTTTGTGTATTTTAAAGCTATTAAAGAAGTTAATAATTCCCAATTACCAAAATGTGCAGTTACGAAAATTATTTTTTTATTATTTTTAATAGCGTCAGTTATTATATATTCATCTTCAACCATGATATTTAAATCTTTAAGAGTCTGATTATTGTAATTATTTAAACACTGAATAACATTCATTCCTAAATTATTTATAGACTTAATAGCTATATCTTCATTTTCTTTTTGTGTATTTTCAGGATATGCATATTCCAAATTTGATAAAATTACCTTCTTTCGTTTTTTTGACAATTTTAATCCAAAGAATTTATTAGATAAACCTCTTATAAATTTTATTTTGCTTAGTGTTGGAATAACACTAATAATATTAGAAAACACCTTAAATAAAGTGTAAAACATTCGCTCTCTCATTATATACCTTTCATTTGTATAAATATAAAAAAATAATATCCGATTTTAGATTAAAATAATATTAAACCATATTTTTAATGTTCTTTTTAGGTTTCTTATTGTACAATACTTATACAAAACAAAGGTTCTATCGCCAAGTGGTTAAGGCAGAGGCTTCTAGCACCTCCATTCGCGGGTTCGAACCCCGCTAGAATCACCATTATCATCTATCAATTTTTGTTGGATTATGTAATTTTTTTATATAAATATTATCCAATCTATCTTTTAAGTCCTCATATATTTCCATATTAACTGTTTTAAAAAAATTATAAGTTCTTGAGAAATCATCCATATCTTTTATTTTTAAAAAAATATCAAAAATATTTTCATTTAATTTTCTTTCATACATACTGAAAGGTTCAACTATAGTTGCAATTCTATTCTTATTTTCTATAATAATATTTATTTTTTCTGGCGCGGTTTCTGTTTTTTTTATTTTCTCTATTATATCTAATAAAAATTTTTCACCTTCTTTAACCATAATACATTTTTGTATTTCATCACGAATTTCAGTATTTAAAACTATACGAGCCGTTGTATCAAATTCATTATATTTATAATAGTTTTTTAAATCTTCACGTATAGTTTTAAACAATGTATAATTAAACTGATAAAATAAATTATATAATATTAGAAATTCTTTTTTATTTTTAATACTAGTAATTAGTTTATATATCAACCTATATATCAAGAGTGATTGAAGCTCTTTTATTTCTAATGTATTTATTACTTTTTTGTTATTTATTATAAATTTAAGTAATAAAAAAATATTTTTATTGTTATTTAATTCTTGTATTACTTTATCTACATTCTTATCTTTTTTATCTGCAATGCTTAATAATATAAATAATTTATAAAAAACTTCTTTTTTATTATTTTCCACATTATACTTATTAACTTCTTCATATAATTCTATATTCTTTAATATAGTAAGCTTTAATACATTATTATTCAACAAAAGCAAATATCTTTTTATTAAATTTATTTCTATATATATATCAGTTAGTTTTATCATTGATAAAATTTCTTCATATAAAATTTCTACATTATTATTTATTTTTTCTATATTAGAAATAATCTTATTATTTAACACTAACAAATCTATTTTAGCTTCTATGTCTTTAGCTTTACGCAGTTCATTTATAAATTGAATTTCATATTTATTTTGATTTTTAATAATTTCAGGACTTTCAATTTCTAATGTATATCTTCCAGGATTTGATTTTTTAATAAATGCATCATACATATTCGGATTTATTAAATACAATTCTTTCTTTATCTTCTCTAAATACACAGTTTCTTTGATATTATCTATAGCAGATATTATCAATTCGTATATATATTCTTTTTCATCTGTTATGTTATCTAGAACCATATCAGATAATACTAGCTTATTACTTATAATTACATTTAACATTTTATTAGAAGGTATTTCTTTTGATAATTCCCTTAATAATATCATTTCTACTTCTGTCGTCATTCAAAACCTTTAATTATTATCTTTATTATAACTAAATTTAGAATAAGTTATTCTGAAAATTAAGCAGTTTATAAGCTCAGTTGAAGTATAATATATTTATAAAAAATAAAAGGCTTCTAAATGACAAAAATATTACAAAATAAATATTTAAAAAAAATCAGAAAAGTGACAGACGCTCAATATTCTAAAACGATTTATTTTAATGAAACAGTCAAACGACTTATAGAAACATACGGTACAGATAAAATTGATAATTCTGATTTTCTTCAAGTTGGCGAGTTTACTTTTAATTTATCTTTAACTTTTGATGATATTAGTTATTCTGAAGATAATAAAGCTATATTTTTAATGAATTTATTTTTTGCAGAAATGGAAAGTGAACATTCTATCTCAAGCATTAAAAAACACTTTCCTTCTTTTATAAAAATGCAAAATAAAATTGAAAATATCAGAAAAAATACTGACTGTGGTTATATTGCATTTGCAGATATAAAAGATAATAAAATTTTAGAAGCACTAGAAGATACTGATTTGATTTTTAATGATTTTAAAGACTTAGAAACATATATTAATACTTTTGACGTAGTAGTAGATATGCTAAAATCATTCGAAGATGAAATCATCAAATATGTTTCTTCTTTGAAACTTGTAATTTTATCAAATACAGGTATTCAAAAACAACATTCAAATGGCGGACGTGCTCAAACAATCCTTTTTAAATCTAACACTAATTTATTTAAGATTACTATTCTTAGTGAAAGCCATCAATTTCAATCATATGCACGCTTATTAGTAAAAGACAATTCAGGCTGGAGTGTTATTCAAAACTTTAATCCAAAAACTGATTTCAATATTGATATATCACATAATGATAATTACACACCAAACCAATTTGATAAAATTATCAATACTTTAAAAGATATTGCTATCAAAGCTAACGATGTTATCTAGTTTCAGTGGTATGTAAGTAACATACTGCTATAATATTACTATAAAAATAAAAGGTTTAAATATGGACAATCTACAAAATTTACATACAAAAAATATCAACCAATCTACCATCATTTCACTCGAACAATATTTCAATAAAATTGGTGGTGGAAGTATTATTTCGTATAATGATATTTTAAGAAACACTAAACAAAAACTAGCCATTGATGACATTATTAATGAACTTTTAACAATGAGTGTTATTATTCAATATAATGGTGACGATTATGCAGAAGAAGATGGAGAAGAATGTTTATATAAACTTTCTAATGCTTTTAGATTTTCACCTATTGAAGATAAAAAAGGACAACCAAAATTTATTCATTCTGCTGATTTACTTAGAACAATAAGTCAACTAAAGAAAAAATATACAGTTGAAAATAAAACAGAGATAGATGCTTTGATTAGTAATTTTATTGGGTTAGCAGAAAACATCGACTAAATTTAAAATTCCTTATAAAATTAAGCATTACATAAGGAATGAAAAGATATAATATCTTTACAAAAAACAAAACAAGGATTTAAAAATGTATGAAAATATTAAAAAAGCGTTTGTAGATAAAACAGAAATAGGTTACACGGTTACTATTGTCGATTTAAATGGTGAAGAGTTTGGGATTTATGATTTTGAATTTGATGAAAAAGAAGAAGCTTTCGATGTTGCAAATGAATTGAATATTTCATGTTATATCGAAGGTGCTGAAGATTTGGCAGCTGCATAACACATAATAATTAAAAGGTTGAGAATATGAAAAACTCTATACAAGAACAGATAGATTTTATTAGAAATTTAAAAGATAAAAATAGTCCTGAATGCATATCTGCTATACATTGGTTAAATACTATGTCGGCAGAATCTGAGGTAGATTTACCGCAACTTAAACATTTACCTAGTCAATTAGGTAAATTATTAGATAATTACCAAACAAAGTTAGATACTTTTAAAGAAAAGGATTTTAGCTAATGCATATTCATAGATTTAAAAAAGAACTTATGGATAAACAAGTTTTAATTCCCGACCACTATTATTGCACAACTTGTGGAGCAAAAAAATATAAGACAACTAATGAAGCCATAGGTTTTAAAAGTAAAAATAAAATAGATTATTATTGGCGTGTCCTAAACAATCATTTTAAATTTATTTTTAAAGAGAAGCCAATCATTGATTTAGATGATGATGTTACTAGATTTTATCAAGGTGTTGATACTGTAAAATATTATGCGGACAAATCAAACAATACACAGAAGGTAGTATAATGAAAAATTCAGCTAAACCTAATTTTTTGATTTAAATTTCCAATCTACACCTACTACAAAATAATATTGAATTTATTTTGTAACATTTTCCACTATTGATATAATCCTCGTAGAAAAACTTTTATTTATATTAAATAATATTTGATAATCTCGTTTATTCATAGTCTTTAATGCTTTATCCATACAACAAACTTGAAGATATTCTGTATATTCTGTTTCTTTTCCGTTATATAATTTATTATATTCAATTAAGAAGTCTTTTCCTTTATATCCTTTAAATAAATAACTTACAAATTCCGGTCCTTCTTGTCCTACCAATTCAATATTCTCTATATATTCTTTATATATATTATCATCTAAGTTATGAATATAATTATTCATAATCATATCTTCCCACATCTCATCTTTAATTTTCTTTAAACCAATTTGCAACACTTCTTCTTCCATATATTCCATACAATCATTAAAACAATAATCGTATATAAAATCTTGTATTAAATCAGGACTATTAGTTACAACTTCAAATTCTTCTATATTATTCTTTTCCATATACTGGTGCATTAAAATGATTTTTCTTTCTTTAAAATTAGGGCTTTGAAATAATATCTCAAACCCAATATCAAATGTAACTTTCTCACCAATAGATAACATCTTTTTATATATTTTACTATCTTTAGATAAATCATAAATAGCATACCAATAAATTGATTCAGTTTCTAGTGATTTTGACAAACTTTCTTTTGAACCAGTATTATTAACGAAATCTTGATGTAAAGCTAAGGTAGTATAACTTCTTTCACCCATAATTTTACCCAAACTTGCCATATAAAATAAATCATTTCTTTCTTGTGAATTCATTTTTATTCCTTAATTTTTTTATGATTATATCATAATTCTATAATTATTTAAGCAGTCTATAAGCTTGTAGTTGGTATAATATACTTATATAAAAAAGAAAAGGTTTACACTATGGAAGATATAAACAAAACGTTTTATTATCTAAAACATTCTATGTTCGGAACAAAAATTATGTCTATTACTGGAGATAATGTTAAATGGCGTGAAACACAAGGTTATACCTATGATGGTAAGCGTGTTTATGTATCTATATTTTCTATGATTAAACATAAAAAAAGAGTCTTAGACAAAAATAAAAAATATGATTTATTCCATGAAACAGTAGTAGTTCAGTCTATGAAAGGTGTTATTAACGTAGTAGAAGAATTAGTTACATTTGCAAAAGCATTTTTTATGTTTTTTATTAAATTAGTGGCTTTACCTTTTTTGCCATTATTTACTATATATGAATATATAGTTTACAAAAAACATATTTCACTTATGGATAAATTTCAAGATACCAACGAAGATGATACAGAATATCTAATAGAAAAAGATATTAAAATTTATAAAAAATAATATCTCTTAAATACAATTTTTACATTTTGAATAAGGATATTCATCTTTATTCAATTTTTTATCACAATTTTCACAATAAAAACTTTCATATACCATATATAATATACCAAAACTAGCTACACAACCCATTGTTAACACTATTACACTATTATCAATCACACAACCTATTTATTCTTAATATTGATTATACCTAAATAGTTTTTATAAATGAAATATTATTATAAGTTATTTAATATTTGTTCTCTAGCTGCCATTATACTTATACCTAATAAGTTCTCACCACGCCAGTTTGATTCTTTTAATATTTTATCGTCTTCATAATGCAAACCAACACCCCATATTTTATCAACAGGACTTGCCTCAACTAAAATATATTTTTTATCTTCTAAAAGAATATCTAATAATTTTTTATTTTGTGAAAATTTCAAATAATTACCCTGTGTCACTATTTTTACTTTATTTTCATTCCACTTTTTATCATTAAAATTTGAAATTTTTCTTCCTAATGATTTTACTTTTTTAGGGTCATTTGATTGGAGCATTTGATTTTTTATTTCAATATCACCAAATAATTCAGCTTTTTTCACCATCATATATTTCTCAGCAGAATTATAAAATATCCCGTCTTCTTCTATTAAATTATTTTGTTTAAACCATTGGCTATAATGGCTTCCCCAAAAATATATATTAGTATCTGTCTTTCTCATATTTAAACCTTTCTTATATTATATCTAAAAGATATTTTTTTAAGTTTACCTTTTATAATATTAAATATAAATAAAATAAGGATTAAAATATGTATGAAGTTTTATATTTAAGTGAAGATGGTAGTTCTTTTAGTATAACAGTAGAAGCTGTTAATTCTAACGTGGCTTTACGCCTTGCAGACAAACAAGTTATAGAAGACGGTTACAACATTAATGATTACGCTGTAAGCAAAGTATATTGTCTTAAATAACACCAATAAATTATAAATAGGTATTTTCTATACACTATTAAACATATCTATTTATTTTTCAGTTTTTTTGTTAATCTTTTTCGCCTTATCATTAGTTTTATTATTTATATCTTCATGATTTTTAATTTTAAATAAAAGCTCTTCTTTAATATCTTTTAAAACAATTGCTATATCTTTACTCGTTATGTTTTTTGATAATTTCCCAATCAAAGAAGATATTAAATACCCAGTTAATTCTTTTTTTACATTAGAATTAAGATTACTCTCTAATATATCATCAATCATATCTTTTGCGAATAAAATTATAAAATCTATATTTTCTTGTATTTGATTATCAACTATTAATTCAACTATTAATTCAATAGAATGTTTAAGTGTGTTTTTTAAGTTATTATCTTTATTATCTATCATAATATTAGTTATTTCTTTTACATTCAAAACAAATTCTTCTATCGATTTTTCTAATATAATTTCTTTTAATAATTTACTATCAGTCTCTTTATCTTTATAAAAACTTAATATATTTATTAAAAATTTTTTACCCTTATATTCTTCTAAATTTTCGAGATATTCTGTTATTATTATTTTATCTTTTTCTTTTATGACTTCTTTTTGTTCCTCTAAGGTTTCTTTTTGTTCCTCTAAGGTTTCTTTTTGTTCCTCTAAGGTTTCTTTTTGTTCCTCTAAGGTTTCTTTTTGTTCTGTCATAACTATAGCACTTCGAACTTGATTAAATACTGGTATATCTTCTATCTGTTCTATTTTAAGCTTTAATCCACTTTCTTGTAAAGCCCATAAAAAAGAAAAACCTTGTCTATAATTACGTTTTAATATTTTCGTGACTTGATTATCTTTATTCTTTAATAAAAAATCTAAAAAGACCTCTATATCTTTATAAATATCTAATAAAACAATATTTTCTTCTTCTTTTTCTTTTAGTAAATTTTGATTAGCAGAAATTAAAGATATTTTTATTATTTCATCTTTATTTTTATTATCTTCTTTTAAAGAGTAAATACTAATACTTATTCTTTTAATAATATCCTTCGAAAGACTATTTAAATATTTTAAATCAGTCTCAGATACCTTAGAACCATCACCTATTACAACATTTTCTTCACCTGTATATCCTAATTGACTAAATATAAACATAGATTTATTTACACGTTCTATAGTATTCCTGGATTTTAATTTATTAAAACCTAAATTATTTAAGTAATTTAAAAATTCTTTTTCTTGTTTCCCTTTTATATCAATATTTTTATTTGTAAATAATGTAAATATATCGATATTCGACATATCTATATCTTCTTTTTTTCTTAAAAGTTTAGTTATTGTTTCATATGTGTTAGAATCATTTATATATAAAGATAATTCTTTTTTTGTATCTTTTAAAGACTTCACTTCTTTATCTTCTATATTAGTTAAACCCTTACTTAGTCTTACAGGATGCGTTATCAACTGATTACCTTCGCTAAAAGGTAAATACATATGTGTAACCTCCGAATAGGCTATTCTATAAGGTTGCATTTTATCTTTCTTATATTTACCATTATAAATATCTGTATTATTAAATAAAAACATTACATCAGCTTGTCTATTATCAGCAGATTTATATTCTAATATACCATTATTAGATATTTTTATTTGATTATCTATAGAATGTTCATTATACTTTTCAACTATACTTTTTCTTATACATTCTTGCGTTTTGCAGTATTTTAAAGATAATTGCAATTCATTATAACTTTCCTTATCTATTTCGTTTAAACCTACTATAAAAACCGATAAACTTTCTAATAACTCTAATCTAACTGCATTAGAAGAAGATTTTATACATTCTACAAATAATTTAAGTTCTTCATTATTATTTGATAATTCAATAGATTTTTCAAAAGAAGAATTCATTTCATTTATTATTTTTATTTGAATATCATTAATATTTCTTTTGATTTCTTTTAATGAAGTAGTTAATATTTTTTCTATATCTTTTTTATTATATTCATAAGAAGATAATATTTCTTCTGCACTTCCTAATAGCTCTTTCTTTGTTGAGCCATATGGAAATAATTGAACTAATATATTTATTAGTTCAGGCAATAAATCTTCTTTTTCTTTATCCTCTAAATTTTTAAATAAACTAATATTTTCAGCGGTATTACTATTAATATTCTTATCAGAAATATATTCTTCTAAAGTGAAATTATTTATATTGTTTTCACGCATATCATTAAACAAATGAATATTAACAGTAAAATTTAATAATATTTTTTTTATATTATCTTTTTCTAATCTTTCTTCTTTTGTTTTTTTACTCATAGTTTTTTCCTAATAATATTTTTGTTATTATAACACAAACGACTTAAAACAGATTAAAGTTTGATAAAACCATTTATTTTTAATATGTGGTGTTTTATTTGTGTTGTAAAACATAAAGTGTATAATAATACCACATATTTAATTTAAGCAGTTTATAAGTGAATTTAAGATATAATATTTATATAAAATAAGAGGCTTAAAATTATGAACAAAAAAGATATTATTATTATCAATACACCAGAAACTATTAGTGTTCACAAACTAATTTTAGATATTATCGAAAAACAAGCAATAAATGGTGTTATTTTACCTGTTTTTAGAGAAGAAGAACTAGATAATAGAATAAATATTAAGATGGATTCACACAAGATTATTCGCTTAGATTCTATGGATTTGATACCTATGTTAGATAGTAAGAAAACAGTTCAGAAGACAAAAAGTGGTCGCACAGAACAAGCACATTCCCAAATTTTAAGCCTAAATAATATCAAAAAACGCTAATTTTTTGACCTCAAAATAAGACCGAAAACACTACCACCAAAACCACCCCATAACTAACCATTATGTGGTAGTAATATTTTTGTCAAAAGTGTATATTTAAAATTTATTTTTTCAAATTAAAATCGTTCAAGACTTCACCTTTTATCAAATCTATATTTGATAACTCCATATATTTTTTCATTGATTTATGAAAATCATTAATAATCTTATTTTTACTCTCTATAGTAAAAAACTTAAACCCTTTTAATTTTAATTGTATAATTTTTATTACTTCTATTAATAATTTATTATTTTCATCATTGTATTCAAATAAATCATAATCGGGAACTTTATTATTATTAAAATTATCTATTCCTAACAAATACATATTCAATCTAGTATTGAAATTTTCCAAATCTTCTTTTTTTCTTTCGTAATTTTCTGTTTGGGCGTACGTTTTATTATTCATTACATTTTACTAGTACATATATCTGCTATCATCTGAAAATCTTTTCTTGTTAATTCCTCTAAACCTTCCGGATATTCTGCAATAGAATCTCTTATATCATTTGCATATATTTCGCCTTCTCTCGGATAATACATAACATCTTCATAACTAAATTTTTCACCGTCCATTTCTAAAGAAAAACTTCCAAAACCTTCACTGTCTTCTGATTTCTCAAAATCAGCATATGTTACCTTCCACATAACTTCTTTTTCTTTTAATGCTTCACTTTCTGTTTCAATATCTTCTAAACAAGACTTTAATACTTTATAAGATTTTTTAAATTCTTCAGTTACATTATCATCTGATAAATTATCACCTATATAGGATATTTCACGCGAAGCATTTTTTAACTTTTGTAATACAATATTTTTGTTCATTTTTTTTATTTCCTTATTTATCTTAAATTATATATTGATAAATATTAATCTAACTTTAAATATAAAAATAATATTTATAATTTATATATAACAAAAAGGATTAAATATGGATTTAATAGATGAATACGAAATAGATATTACAAAAAAGGTTGGTGTTATAGTTAAAGCCGGTGGATACAACGGTGGCATAACGATTGATTTAGAATTGTACGCCGGTACATTAGAAATGGATATGGGTGATTTAAAAAATAATAATACTGTATTAGGTACAGCAGATAATGGTGAAGAAATAATAGGTTCTGATTTATATAGTTATAAAGTCGGTGCAAGTGTTAAATATAAAGCGAAAAAAGTAAATCAATCTACTACTACAAAAACACCAAAATAAACTTACCAATCAAAAAATAATTCTTTATTTACATTATCTGATAGTGTGATAAAGAATATATAAATATGTTTAATCAACCTTTAAGCGAACAACTGCTATAATCTAATCACAAAAATAAAGGATTATAACTATGTTGAAAAAATTAAAAGAAGCTTTACCTTTTTGGACACCTAATGTTGATGGAATTTGGAACAAAATAGCAGGTGGTGAATTTGAACATTTAACTTTTGATAAACATATTGTTGCACTCGAACAAGATATTGAAATCTTAGAAGGATTAGATGAAGATTTGAAACTTTTAACAGATTCTGAAATTGGTGAGTTATGTAATAAATTATCTGAATACCAAAATGCTACTTATACTATTTTTTTAGATAAAGATTTAGATATTGCTTTAGATAGTGTTCACAATTCTTTACAAATGGCTAAAAATAAAAGAAATTATTTAGAATATGCTGCAGAATTTTTAGATTTAACTGGTAATTTATCACTTGATATTCAAACTATCAAATACCTAAATACTATTAGATATAAATTACAAGAAGAAACTATTACAGAATACGAAGCTAAGTTTATTTTACCTAAAAATTATATTGGATAAAACATGTCAAAATACACCAAAGAAATTTCAAAAGAAAAATTTTTAGCAAATTTAGAAATTACACATATTCAAAGATTTGAAAATAAAATTTTAAATCCAGGTGAATTTGATTTTGCTAACCAAGATAAAGATATGATTGAAACACACATCAAATATAAAGGTGCTAATGTTATTACTATCTATACACAAATCACACCTAGTTATTATCGTGTAGGGAACACTTCTACGCTTACTAGCAAGGATATCCAAATAGATGTAGCTACTAATAGGAAATTTGTTAAGAAGCATAAGCTACCTTTTAAAAAGACAAAAGTTGTTGGTGATATTAAAAATGCTTATGATAAAGAATTTGTTTTTCAAAATGAGATTCAATTACAACTTGGTGTTAGTTTTGTTAGAAAGGTTCTTAAAGAAATCTTAATCGAGTTAAAAGATAAATTTGATTACGTTCCGGATAGAATAGAAACACATAGATGTAATGGTATTTTTCTTAATACAAAAAACCCAATCATTTCCCCTAATCCATTTCAGAGAAACGAAAGGTCTTGTTCTATTAAATTATCTCAAAGATAACTTAAATATGTATTTATGACTTTTTAGGACCACCAGGTTTATTAGGACTTGTATCATTTTTTAAATTTTTAACTTCTTCTGCTGACTTTTTAATTATGATTTTTAATAATTCTTTTTCACTTAAATTAGCTTTTAAGGTTGTGATATTTTTATTTAATTCTTTATTCTTCAAAATTGTGCTTACACCTTGTGGATGTATTTCTACCAATTTATTAGATAAATTTTCAATAAAATTATTATAACTAATAGTTTCGTTTTCAAATGAATTCATTAAAATTTCATTAAAAAATTCTTTTTCTAATTTTCCAGTTATTTTTACTTGTAAGATTTCTTCTAAATTTTTAAATATAAAAATAATATTTTCAATATCTTTACGTTGTGTTTCTTCTATACTTTCCGGTAATTCACCTATATATTCCATTGTTTTTAAAAATATTTCACTATCTATTTTATATTTATTTGCCAATATATAAAATTCTTTTATAAAAGTCTCTGGTTCTAATAATGCATCATTTATTCTATCTAGGTAACCTTGTTTAAAATTATAATTTTCTTGTTCTAAACTATTTATCTTTTCTTCTTGTGCTTTTAATAATTCTCTACTAGTATATTCTTTACCTTCGCTTAAAAAATCATTCATTTCAATGTATTTTTTTAATTCCTCTATTTCTTCAATATTATCTTCCATATATTGTTCTATAATTAGGCTTGAATTTTCAAAATTATCTAAAAGTCTAAAATATTCAGTTGGATTATTACGCGATATTATATTCAATAACGTATCTATTTCATATCCTTTATCTTTTAAATCATTCTCTAAATTATATTTAGCAACCGTAAGCCTTCTATTAATTAAGTCTAATGAAGTCCTTTCTATAGTTTTATTAACCTCTAATAACCGTGCCATTATCTTTTTGTTATCTTTGTATTTAATTTGTATAAATGATGTGACAGAATCAAAATTTTCTAAAATATCTTTATTTCCTAAAACCTTAATACTATAATATTCATCTTCATCATCTAGCAAATCTAATTGTGTGTAATCTGTAATTATAGTTAATAATTCTAAAACACCTTCTTCAGTATTCAAAGAAGGTTGAAATTTTGAAATAGAATCTTTTTTTGAATTAAAAGTTATATTCCCCATTATATTTGAAATAACTTTAATAAATTTATCTTCTAATATGTCTTTATTCATATCTTTATTTAGTGAAGTTTGAGTTTGTATTAAAGGAAATATATTAGATAATTGTGATAAAATAAACATCCATTGACTAGTGTGTTCTATTTTAGAAGAAAAATTATCTTCTGTATAAACTCCTGTTTTTATTAAAGGTTGAACAATTGAATTTGTTACATTATTTTTTAGAAATGTCAATACAGGATTAGAATATGTTCCATTTATATTTATATTTTTTGTCATTGTATCAATATCTTTATTTTCTAAATTATAAATATAATTAAAAAAAGCATTTATCCCTTTTTCTTTATCTTTTTTAGTTGTGCCTATTATGAGTTTAACTTTTTCATAATTTTCTTTTATACGATTTGAAATATCTTGTATATTTATATTTTTATGTTCTATATTTTCTTCTGTTAATTGACTCAGTGACAAATCAAGAGCTTTTTGTAAATTTATAGGGTGTAAATAAAGTTGAAAGCTTTCATATAAACTTGAAGGGGTATTACTAGCAGCAGAAAAATCTATAACCCATTTTCCATCAATAAAATTCACTATTGCTGTATCTGGTTGGCCAGCTGTTCCATTAGTTGAATAATTTAACACATTATCACTATTATCTTTATTTTCACCAATATGTTTATCAAAAGTTGAAGTTTTATCAAATATAGATATCAATGTTTTAATATCTTTATTATCACTTGCAGTAAATTCTTCAATTATTAAATCTCTAATTTTATTTTCTTTACCTTTTAATGCTGAATTTAAAAATATATTTATATTGTCAAAAAGTTCTAATGTATCTGATATATCTAAAGATTTTAATTTATTACCTTCTTTATCACCATTGATTTTTGTTTTATTAAAAACCTTAGTAAATTCATCTTTAATATTATCTAATTCATCTGTCGATATTTTATCTTTTAATATTAAATACATTTTATCTAAATTTAAAAATATATTATTATAAATACTTTCAATCATGTTAGTGGTCATTTTCTTATCTTTTATATTTGGCATTTTCCACCTTTTTAATCAATTATAACATATATAGTTGATTAACTATTTAACTAATAATTAAGGTGAAACATGTTATAATTACTAAAATGAGGATTAAACTATGAAGAAAGAAACCATTATCAATTTAATACGTAATAAAAAATATACAGAAATCAGTTTATTTTTAAAAAATTATTCAAAAGAAGAATTAAATGAATTATCGAATGATGGAGAGACTTTTCCATTATTATTTGCTATTCAAAATAATGAAGCTAGACATTTTATTTTCACTCCAGAAGTTTTAGAAAAATTAGACTTAAATATGGCCAATAAACATGGAACAACTGCTTTGATGGAATTAGCAAAACGTGGTAGAGATGAAGAACTTAAAACATTATTAAAAACCGAAGTAGATGGTTATATACAAGATAATGAAGGCAAGACAGCTCTTGACTATGCAAAAGAACTCAGTGCTAACCTAAATTATGATATAGGTGAAAACAGTTTTGTAGAATTATATTTAGAATGGTGGGAAAGAGACAATCCACAAGTTTAATATTTTTCTTAATACAAAAAAATCCAATCATTTCCCCTAATCCATTTCAGAGAAACGAAAGGTCTTGTTCTATTAAATTATCTCAAAGATAGTTTAATATTACCAAGCATAACCTAACGATACTATACTTTTTTTATATTTAAAATCTTCACCTATTTCTGGTTCCATTGTAGTTTCTGTATATATTCCACTCAATAGAAAATTATTTTTAAACCTATAATCAATTCCTACACCATAACCTATACCAGATGCATCTGTCAATGTATCTTCTACTTCATTTGTTATACTATTAACACCTATACGGTTATAAACTAGATAAGAGAAATCAACTAAGCCATACGTACTTAAACCATAACCATTATCACCTATTAAATATCCTAACTTAAAATTAACATTCAATTCACCCATAGTATTATCTTCTACTTCAATGTTTGAATTTTCCATATATGATAAACCTATATCAGTTCCGAACATTATCCCATTGTTATAATAATAATTTCCACCTAATTCTATTTTATATATATTTTCGGTGTTATCACCTAATGCAGATTGCCCTACACCAAACTTAACATTACCAACTTTTAGTTCTGGTTTTAACGCGTTTATAAAACTTGCATTTAAACTTATCGTCATTATAGAAGCCAGTACTATTATTCTTAATATTTTTTTCATTTTCTACCTTAATATTTTTTTTACAATTAAGTATAAAATACTATTAAGGTAGAAAAAACTGATAATTGAAAATTTTAACTTTTATATCTATTATTTATTTTATTGATAATAAATCACAAGTATATAATTTTGCTTCCGGTGTATTGAAATTTATAACAAATGTATTTTTTTCTTTATACACAGAACTTTTAATATTTATGTAAATATTTTTATTTACAGATTTGAAAAAATATAAAAAAGAATGCTTATTTGTATTTGATAATATTATTAGTTTACTATCTTTCATAACAATATTAAACAGACCACAATTATATATTTCTTTCGCCTGTAAAGAAGCCATTAAAATTAAGATTAAAATAATTTTTTTCATATGTCTATCCTTTACTTATATTATAAGTAATATATAGGTTTCCATTCTTAAATATAATTATGTTTTTCATAAAAGTCTTTTTCAGGTAACCATTCAGTATCTCTTAAAGAACCTAAGACCATTTCTTTACCGTCTTCAGATTTCCCAATTGCTACTAACGTGCAACCCTCACACAAAAAACCTTCTCTATACATCCCTTTATCTATTGTATCAAATATCTTTTTTACTTCTATATCAACAGGTAATCCCATTCTCTCAGCACAAGTAGTACAAAAATCAGCCATAATATCCCTTTTATTTTTTATTCTTAATAATATAGTATTGTTTTACTTAATTTTTCTTGAAGATATCTTTTTTAATTTTTTTAAACTATCCGCATAATATTGATAATCGAAATGAACGCTAGATAAACCCCATACATGATTTTGATTTGCGTCATATATTTTATCTTCATTTATAACAATAGGTTTTACTATATCTTCAAACAGTTTTTCTACCAATTTCCATCTATATGTTAATTCTTCATTATCTTTTTTAATTGATTCCCTAAATTCTTGTATATGAAAATTATAATCAATATAATTACTCGCTGGTTTTATTTTATTTAAAATTACTTTCATTTTTTGGTTTTTATCTATATAAGTCTTAAATATTTTAATAGCTTTGGTTAATTCTTCCTTTGAAGGTGTAAAAGGGGTATTTTTCTTTAATGTTTTATGATAATGCTTAGTCTTTATCGTTTTCCAAAGATTAACAGTTATATAAGTGTCTTTATCTTTTATTGTTTGAAAAGCAGCATCAGTATAAAAGTCTACTAATAACAAATCTGGCTTTAATATATTAAGTTGTTCTAAAAATTTTTTCTGAAATTCATCTTCAACCATTTCTTTGTTACGCCAATTTAATATTTTTAAATCTTTGGATTTATATTTTACAGGTGCAGAAGTTAAACTCAAGAGTGTAGTATGGTTTAAAAATAACACCACTTCAAAATTATTTTTATAGTTTTTGTTTATTTTTGATAAGAAGATATCTCTATTAACACAAGAACCATATATAGCTACTTTTATTTTTTTCATTTTTTATTATAGCTATAATATTCTTAAATCTTAGTTAAAAATCATAGATATGTTCTATTGTATCATTTTTATTATCTCGTATAAATTTTGATAGTTCAGATATTTGAATCTTTAACACATATCTTATTTTACTTTCATCTGTGCTTATGTCATACTTAAACAATACAGAATATTTTTCTCTATATTTATCAACAGTATCTTTATTCACAATTATACTCAAAACTATAATATCACTATTACCAGCTATCTCTTTAAAATTAGCGCCAGATAGAGCCAAATTTACAGCCTCCGTAGTAAAACCCTGGTACCTTGGTAAAGCAACCAATATAGAGTTTTTATTAGTTTTAATATCACTTATTAGTTTTACATTAGCAGATTTAATTTTGCATTTAGAAATTTTACATACAGTTTCTAAAGAAGGTTTATCAAAACTTCCTTCAGATGCTTTTTTTATAACATAAGCGTACAAAGCTTTAAAAGAATATTCAATAGACATTGCTATTTTACGTTCTACTTGTTTTAATATGTTTTTCTTTTTAAATGAAATATTCCAAACTTCTTTTAAACTTTTTATAAAATCAAATTCATACCAAGGCGTATTTTCTATAAAATCAACATAATCTTGTGTAACAGTTGCGCCAAAAACTTCTTCTTCTGTTCTATTAGAAGTAAAAATTTTACTAAATGTATCAACCATTAAATATATTGTATTTCCATAAATGAATTTAATAAGATATTCAAATGTTGTACTTACACCAATTACGTTAATCATAATATGATATTCGGTATTAAACTTATATTTGTTTTTTATATCTTTGTAGATAGAAAAATAAGCACCCCAAAATTGTTTTATATGATTTAAATAATGAAAATCAGCAGAAGGATTCGATTTTAAAAACTTCGCATATTCTTTAGGGCTAAAAACCAAAAACCATTCAGGATATGTTAAATAAGTCTGGTCTTCACCACGCTTATAATTATGATATTCATATTCGCTATTTTCATTAGGTGCTTCTATATCTTCATGCATATACACCCCTTAATGAAAATCATTAGTTGATTCATTTTTAACTTCAACTATTTTCTTTTTAAAACACAATAAAACATTATCACTCGGGTCATTATCTTGTAATTCTCTAAAACCTTCATCTTCCAAATCATATTCTTTCATAAGTTCTACCCATTCCGTTATAGGTCTGAAATTTCTTAATTCATTATTCTCAAGCGAAATACTTTCTTTTGTTCCACAATTAAAAACTGTATGTATTAAGGATACAAAATCGTGAAATACTTTTGTTTTTACATCATGCTCACGCAAAATAAATTGACCACCATGTTTTAATACACGCGAAATAGATGCTATAAATGGTTTTAATCTTTCCTTTTCCATATGATGTAATCCACCATAATAAGTAACTAAATCACAACTATTATCTTTTATATCATTAGTTATTGGATTCCAATCATTTAATGGGTAACACTTTCCAATAGGAGAAATACTTTTTCTTTCTAATATTTGTGGTAAAGAATAATTGTTATCTTCTTCATTTAACAAAATAACCTTACGAACATATCTACTTGAAGATATGTCAGAGGCATACATACCATTCGTTCCTATTTCTAATATAGTATCATATCTTTGTTTATTTAACATTTTTAATGTTTGTTCACGCATTATTTTCTTTTGTTTAAATAATGTTGGAATACCATATATTATGTCAGATAAAATAGGAGCAATACTACTTATCTTAAACTGTATATTAAAATAAATTTCATCGTCACTTAAACCTTCTTTTTTTGTTTCTTCTAGTATAAGATTTGTAAATTCAGCCGTTGGATAAATCTTAAATACATTTTGTAAAAAACTAAATAGTTTATCTTTTTGTTCATCTGTATGCAAAGCACGTTTAAACAAAGAATTTTTATCAGCCGCTTTTATTTTTTCTGGTTTATAATATCTTTCCCATAATGAATTTCTAAGCTTGTAATCTGGGTCGTATTTATCTTTTAATTTAAATAATTCATTTGACCTTTTATAAATAGATTTAAATTGTTTTTGTGTAGCATGTGGTTGATAAGGTAAATAGTATTTTCCATTATAACTTTTAATCAAATCAATCATTTCACGTGTCCAAACACCAACTTCTAATTTAGCAGCTTCAGTTGTCCCTTGCTTGTAATACACAACAAAAGCAAAAACCTCTTCATCTGCCCAAGCTAATAAACTTCCTTCATCTTTGAAAGCATGGCGTAATGATATATTAATAACATTCACATTATATCTTTTATAAATTTCTGTCATTTTAACTGTAAAATCTTCGATTTTATCAATCGGAATAAAATATTCCTGCAAAACATATGTTGATTTTTTTCTACTTATAGGCTCTAATTCCATTACATTATAATTAGCTTCATAATTTTTAGTATGAATTCTATCTTTCGAGAAAAATAAAGGATTATAAATATATTGTCGCCTCCATTTACCAAAAGGAGTTTCTGAAAATGCAAAAGAAAAATATTTTTCAGCTATATAATATTCATGTTCTTTTTGCATACCAGTCTTAGTTAGTGATTTATCTGTTTTTCTCCAAGATACCGCATTTACTTTATTAAAATGTGGTGGAAATAAATCTGCATTATGATAAACAACCTTCTTATTATCGCGGATATTTTCTTTAAAATAATGAACATAATCTGATAAATCCATTTTTTTGTTAATTTGTTCTACATTACAATTATCTTCTAATTTTAAAGTTACCTCTACAATAATCCCTAATGCGCCATAACAACCAACTACACCATAAAACATTTCTTTATTTTTAGTTCTAGAACAAGTATGTTCTTTTCCGTCAACCGTTAATAATTTTAAACTCTTAACCGAGGAAATAATAGAACCTAATCCCATATATCTTCCATGAACATTAACACTTAAAGAACCACCAACTGTAAAATTTGCGTATGTTTGCATAATCTTAATAGATAAATCCTCTTTATCTATTATATGTTGGATATCATTCCAACGTATACCTGGTTGAACAGTTATCTCTTTATTTTCTATATCAAAATTAATAAAATTATTGAAAGCACGTAAATCTATTTGATAACTATCTTCAGAAGAAGTTTGACCACCCATACTATATTGACCACCACCTATTGAAAAATGACCTTTAGTATTTTTTAAGATATCTTTTAATTCTGACAAACTTGTAGGTGAAAAAATTCCTTTTACAGGTTTTGGATTTAATTGCGTAACATCGTTAACTGTGAGGTTTGTAACATTATTATGATTATGGTTCATTTTTTATTTCCTTATTATTGGTTGATAATATCATTTAAAAGCTTAATTTAAGTTTAATACTATTAGTATCCTATATAATTAAAATATTAAAGGTCTTGCAATGAATAAACAGAAATATCTATTTACAAATAGTCATAAGGATAAATATAGTGAAAGTTATTTTGGATTTATAAATTATGAATCAATGAAAATTAGTTCTAGTGGGATAATCCCTATAATTTACCCAAAATTATCAAAAGAAGAAAATATTAACTGTGCATTTAGTCCCAATGCAAATTCTTCTATTGATTTATTAACTATAGATGAAAATATTGATTTAGATGTTTTTTATATTGAATATTGTAGCGGTGAAAAAACAGAAAAAAGTAAACCTGCCGGTTTAGTAATAACAGTTGATAAAGATTGTAAAATAGATACATTAAAAAATATTATTGATATTGTATTTAAAAATAATTCTTTAAGTGTCCCTATATCTATTGTTCAGTTAACTACAAGTTTTTATATTGATAAAAATACAGCTATCAAAAAATTAAGTGAAATGATAGTGGATGATGAAGATAAAATATTTTTTTAATAAACAAGATATTTAAATTAAGTATATCTTGTTTAACAATTATAAATTTTATTTTTTTGTTGTAGGCTTTGATTGATTAGTCGAAGGTGTTGTATTTTTGGTTTTAGTTTTACCTTCCGTGTAAATCTTATTTATTTTTGAAACTATTTTTTCATCATATGTAATAACAGTTTCATTTTCAGCTTTAAAATCTTCGTATGCTTTCGTTAATTCTTCAACTGTATCAAATGTTAAAATATCTATTTGACCTTTTAATAATGATACACTAGATATATCTATTTTAGTATCACCTTTATCATACGTTTTTAATAAATCATGAAAAGGTATAGTTTTATCATTAGGTTTTAATAAATCTTCCTGTGTTGTCATATAAGCTTCCGCTACTGGATTTTTATCAGTAGATTCGTTCACTTTATAATCAGTAGTAACTAATATAAATTGTTGTCCTATATTATTTATATTTTCTATATTTAAATCGAAATATATTTCCTGAATTTCATTTGTTATTTGTGATAATTCAAATTCTAATAAACTATATATATCTTCCATTCCCATATCACTATCATAATCAGAAGCAACCACAGGCTCTTCACCTGATATTTTATCTATAAGTATTTCTCTTTTTACCAATAATCCGTCTAAATCTCTTCCCATTTTATAATCCTTTTTGTTTTATATATTTATTATAAGATAATATATTTTTTTTTGATTTAATTGATTATTTTGATATTTGTACTAGAGTCCAATAGACTTTTTTATTTTTTTGTTGTACAATATTTTTAAATAAGGAATTTTTTATGAAATCGATAGGTAAAATATTAGAAATAAACGGGTCTTTTTTTATATTAGATAAAAATCAAAACATGCTATTAATCACAAAAGATACAACCTTGCATTTAAACGATGTTGTTATTGGTGAAAATAATACAGATAAAAATTATTTGGTTATATCTTTAAACGAGACAAAAATATTTACAACTTACGGCAATAATAAACTTATCTTAGATGAAAACTTAATGGAAGAATTAACCGGCTTAAAAACAGATATTGAAAATATAGATATAGAAGAAACAGAAGCAGGAGAAGAATCTGCTGAAACTTCTTCTATATCTATATTACCTATTTTTCTAGAAATGAATTTAAATTACACAAACGTAGAGGCACATCTAAGTGAATTAGGATTTTATAATAGTTTCGAAACCTTAATCAAAGAGAAAGAAGAACTTTTTGGACTACAAGATATATATAAAGATAATAATCTGTTTTCTTTTAGTGATACAAATAATATTTTGGACCAAGATACAATAAATAATGATATAACAGGTCTAATAGAAGATGATAATTTACCTAATATAATTGATATAGAAGATATTATAAACGATACAAAAATTGTAGATGTTGTGGCTAATAACGAGAATGGGATTTTATATAATCCAGACACAGGTTCTTATTATAAAATAGAAACAGAAGAATTTACTGATACTAGAATAATTGACGGTGAAGATATCATAGGTGAAAGAACAACTAATATTATAGACGACACTAAAATGATAGAAGAAGGTTATATCTTTCAAAATAATCAATGGGTTCAAGAAATAACAGAAACATTTACAAACACAAAAACGCAAACAGAAGAATTTACAAATACTAGAGATATTGTAATTGAGTTCGAGGATACAAGAGTAATTACCATCGAGGTAAAACCAGAACAAATAATATATGAAACAGAAGAATATGTTATTGATAGTAATATATATGAAGAAACTTTCATAGACACAAAAGAAGTTGTTATTGAATTTGAAGACACTAGAATGGTAGAAGAGACATTCACTAATACAAGAACAGAAACACAAGAGTTTAATGATACAAGAGATATTCAAGTAGAATTTCAAGATACTAGAATGATAGAAGAAACATTCACTAATACAAGAACAGAAACACAAGAATTCCAAAATACAAGAACGGTAGATGGTGAAGATATTTTGGGTGTTAGAAATACTTCAGTTATTGACAGTGCATCTATGGAAGCTAAAGGTTATACAAAAATCAATGGCAACTGGACCGAGACACAAACAGAAGAATTCACTAATATAAGAGTACAAACAGAAGAATTCACGGATACTAGGAATATTCTTGTTGAGTTTGATGATATTAGAGAAATTTCAATACCGATACAATCTGACCAAATTATATACGAAACAGAAGAATATATAGCCGATGATAACATTTACGAAGAAACCTTTACTGATACTAGAGAAATTACTATTGAATTTGAAGATAGTAGAATTATTCAAGAGGAATTTATAAACAGCAGAACGGACACGGAAGAATTTACCGATACACGAATGATAGAAGAAACTTTTATCAATACAAGAATAGAAATTCAAACAGAAGAATATCAACAAGAATATACAAGAAAAACCACAAATGTGGACTATGATAGTATGTCTAATAATGGTTTTACTTATGTATTAGAAATTTCAGAATCAGAACAATCCAACTTAAATCAAAATGAATTCAATGGCCATAGCAAATTATTTGATTTTAGTACGATGTTTGGTGGCAATGGACACGATGCAAATGTGATGTCTGCAACACATTGGTACGAAAGAGGATTAGATTTAGGTGGAGATACTACAGAAATTGAGATGACTGTTAGAAATTTAAATGGTAATAATGGACATTTTGGAGATGAAGAGGCTAAAATTGAAATGTATAATAATGACAATTTAGTGGATACTTTTATTTATCATGGTAACAATGGTAATGCGTCGGAAAGTTTTACCGTTCAATCATCAGAAAATTTTAATAATATAAAATTTAGTGGTAATAAAATGTTTGATTCTTTTGAAGTTGAAAATGTCACTTCTATTATTGAAATTCCAGCTCATTGGGAAAATACATCTGGTGAAATAGTTACGCCGAACATTGAATATTTAAATGAAACATATTTCAAGACAGAAACAAGAGAAATAGAAGTAGAAATTCCATTTGAAGATACTAGGACGGTTGAGGAAACTTTTACTAATACTAGAGAAATAGAAGTAGAATTTATTGATACTAGAGATATAACAGAAACATTTACTAATACAAGAATAGAAACACAAGAGTTTCAAAACACAAAAATAGTTGATGGTGAGGACATTATAGGCGTAAGACCTACTGATATTATTGATAGTGAAGCTATGGTAAATTCTGGTTTTTCTTTAGTTGATGGTATATGGGTTACTTCTGAAACTGAAATATTCACTAATACAAAAACCGACACAGAAACATTTACTAACACAAGAGAAATTCAAGTTGAATTTGCCGACACTAGAGATATTCAAGTAGCAGTAATATCAGAAGAAATTATCTACGAAACAGAAGAATATATTTTAGATAGCAATATATATGAAGAAACTTTTACTGATAATAGAACAATTGAAATAGAATTTCAAGATACTAGAATGATAGAAGAAACTTTTACTAATACAAAAACTGACACAGAAACTTTCACTAATACAAGAGAAATTCAAGTTGAATTTCAAGATACTCGAATGATAGAAGAAACTTTTACCAACACAAGAACTGAAACTGAAGAGTTTCAAAATACAAGAATCGTAGACGGTGAAGATATTGTAGGCGTAAGACTAACTGATAATATTGATAATGAAGCTATGGAAACTAATGGCTTTATATTGGTAGATGATATTTACACCACTAATATAACAGAAACATTTACTAATACAAGGATAGAAACAGAAGAATTTACCGATACAAAAGAAATTACTGTAGAATTTCAAGATACTCGAATTATATTTTCAGAATTAGAAACCGAAAATTTAATATTTGAAACAGAAGAATATGTTATAGATGAAAATATTTACAAAGAAGAATTTTTAAATACGAGAGAAATAGAAGTAGAAGTAGAACCTATAATGATGGATTCAACAGATATATTAGATATAAGTAATTTGGATATTAACGATTTATTGGTTAACAATAACCAGGATAATATAAATTTTGATACATTACCAAACACAGATAATTCAACAAATACAGAAGTTGAACCTTATAATGTTTCTTCTAATAATAATTTTACAGAAACAAACAATTATTATAATGACCCTTCTATTATTGTCGTTGTAGAAGATATTATACATACGGATTTGTAATTTAACAAACCTTATGTTTTAAAATAATATTTTAAGTGTATCATAAGTTGTATTACAGTATAATATAATATCAAAAAGGATTCAAAAATGAATATATATTTTTTTATTATACCGTTAATAATTACCACTTCTTTCTATCATTTTTTTATTAAATTATCATCTAATTTAATAAACCCCGTATTAGGAGCATTAATATTAGCATTGTCAGCTATTTTAATATCTAGTTCCGTCTTAGTATATAATAACTATATGTTAGATACACAAGCAAAAATGCTTATCACCAACACAGGCATCCTTTACTCTGTATTATCTGGATTATCTATAGGAATTTTTGAATTACTAATGTTTTATGCTTTTAAAGAAGGATTTGACTTATCTGTTTTATCACCTATAATTATTTCAGGTAGTGTATTTTTTACTTTTTTCATTGGTGTATTATTTTTTAAAGAGAATATAGACTTGACTAATATTTTAGCAATTACATTTATTTCGATAGGCTGTTATATGCTAATTAAATAACGACAATAGTCGTTATTTAATTTAAATTTAATATTAAATTAGGTACAATAGTCGTAATAATAAAAACAAGGTTGTTATATGTATAAAGTAGAAGATATAAAATTTGTTAATATAGAAGTTCCCGTTAGATATGAAGAAGAAGATATCCCTTTTGATTATCCTTTTAGAAAGGCTGATATGTGGCATATTACTGTTGAACATCCAACAGGTAAAATCATAAATTGGCCAAAAAATATACCTGCACGTAGATTATATATGAAAGTAGTAGATACTGGACTATATAGTATTTTAAATGAAGATAAACAAATTATTTCTAGTATAGAAAATGATTACGTTCCCGACAGTAATTCTATACCAGGTAGCTACGGAGATTATCTTAATTTTGAAATAGATGAAGATGGAATAATTACAAACTGGTATAAAGAAGCTTCATTTTATGAATTTGAGGATAATAATGAAGATGAAGATTTGGATTAAAATTGGATAATTCAATAAAATATACTTATTCAGGTTGTGGTTGTATCAATTGTTATATAATGAAACCAAAAGAAATAGGTCATACAGGCACTTGTACTTGTTTCGGTGATAGAATTTCAATTGAAAATAAAAATTTAATTTTATTATATTTAGAGCGATTAAAAAATGATATTAAAAATCTAGAAAATGGTATTGCTATAAATATCAACAGGGAAAATATAGGTTGTCAAAGCCATTCTTGTTATTTAGAAAGACCAACAGGTATGGGGACAAATGGACCTTGTGGCTGTGTTAGAGATATTAAACCAATTAAAAATAAACAAAATATTTTATCTTTTATTAAATATTTAAATAATAAAATAGAAATTTTAAAGGACAAATAAATGACAGAAATCGAAAAATTAAAAGAAGAAAATAAAATCCTAAAAGAATCTTTAAGTTTAAATGTAATAGCAGATGTTCTAGATGAATATTTCACTCGACACAAAGATAAAGGGGAAACAAAAGTTCTTTTTGGCAGAAACTCCATTCAAATGAAAAATATGTCAAATGAAATTAGAAAAGGAACAAAAATTGGGCTGAGTTACAGAAATTCAATATTAAAAATGTCTATTGAAGATTTCTCAGAACAAGCATCAAAGAAAGAAAACTAAATGAAAAATAACCAAAATATAGTAAAACTTATAGAAAATAATTTTTCTAACAAAAAATCATTAGAAGAAAATCTAAAATTTTCTTTTAGTGAATTAAAATTAAAAAAACAAAATATTCCACTTGTAATTGCTAAAAATTATGCTGCTGATTTATACGAAACAAGTAAAAATGAAGAAGTTAATTTTAATTCATTCGTTAATGTATTTTATTTGGTTTTAGAAAAAGATGACTTTTTAGCATTGCTCTTATTAATGAGTAATGCTTTTCCAAATTTTAAGAATTTTAAAGACAAGCATATAGTGTATGAAAAAAGATTAGGGTTGTACAATAGTGAATTAAAATATAATACATCACATAATAATATTATTAAAGATACAAAAGATATATTAACAAAATATATCCAGTTATTGGGTCTTGCTATTGGAATAGTCATGTTTTATTTTATGGTAATTAAGCAGATACCACATATCCCCCTTATTTTTTCTAATATTATGACCATAGGATTGTTTGCTTTCGTTGGAAAACCAATGATGCAAGTATGGCATTCTTCTAATAGTATTAAAAATAAAATTCTACAATACTCAGTTGTCATATTCTTCTTTCTATCTATTGGCTCATTAATCGGTAGTTTGCCAGTCTATGCTTTTGGAAATACAAAAGATTTAGTTATTTTGTATCTATCATTATCCGGCCCTTTATTTTTAGCTTTTGTAATCGGGTTAAATAGTTTTATTTCTATATATAAAAAATAATTAAATCTTTTGTATATAAAATTAAAGTATTATTATATAATGCCGATATATAATAATACAAACTTAAAGACAAAGGACTTTTTATGAAATTAGACACTATGAACAACACATTAAATGTGACAACTTTAAATCAAAAACCTATAGCAGTAAATGTAAACAAAGCAAATCAAGAGTTAAAACCAGAACCAGAGTTAAGCAAAGTTGAAATGATAAAACAAGGTATAGAAAACGGCTCTTATAAAATAGATTTAGATAAATTAGCTAATAAAATAGCAGACGAACTTTTATAAAATATTCCAATCTAACATATCAGAAAGCAAAACATAAGAATAAATAGGTATAATTCTTATATTATTTATAATTAAGAAATATATAAAGGAATTTTATGGATTATTTAACTTACATATCATTTGTAATGCTATCTGCACTAACACCAGGTCAAGGAATTTTATTAACTATTATAAATTCTATAAATTTTGGATTTAAAAAGAATTTAAATACTATTTTAGGTATTGTAACTGCGTTAGCTACTTTATCTATTATTACTATGTTTTTGTTAAAAAGCATTATTGCCTTAGTTCCTAATTTATATACATACCTACAATTCTTAGGCGGAAGTTATCTAATGTATTTAGGATACAAGATGATAAATTCACATTCACATGTAAATTTAAAAGAAAAAGTTATAGAAAAAACAGGCTTACAATTATATAAAGAAGCTTTTTTTATATCAGTTCTTAATCCAAAACAAATATTCTTTTTATCCTCTGTTCTCCCTATCTTCTTAAAAGGCACAGAAAACTATTATCTAGATATATCTATACTATTAGTAATATTCGTATCTATAACTATATCTAAACACTTCTTATATAGTATATTCGCCGTTAAAATAACTAATATGGTTAAAGATACAGACTTATTTTTAAATAGAGTTAATAAAGTAAGTGGAACTATCTTTTCACTTATCGGTATAACACTAATAGTTAAACTTTTCATTTAATAATTCATTTCATTTTAAAAAATTAACTATTCCTTAAATTAAATATTTAAGGATATTTTAAGCAGGTTATTGATATAATAGTCTTAATAAAAAAGGACTTATAATGGATAAAAGACTACAAAGTAATATTGATAATTACACAAAATACAGTATATACCAATATTTAAAGAATACTCAAAAAGACAAAAAGACATATGATGCCACTTTAACAGCATATCTTAAATATATTTCAACTTGGAATGATTTAGAGGCTATTTGTAATATGAAAAATAATATTGATAATATGACTTCAAACATTGATAGTCAACTTTCTTTCTTAACAAAGAAAAACATTGAAACAATACTGATTATATCTACATTAGTAAATGAAAACTATCTTCAACAGTTTAGTTTTAAAGATATTTTTTCAGAACTTTTAAATTTCTTTTCAAAATCAGAAGAATTATTAACTTATTTAGAAGAAGATAGAGTATCTTCTATATATAGAGTTATGACTAACTTTTTTGATGCCTTACTTCTTTCAAAAGATATTGATATGATTAGATTATTTGAGCAAAATAAATTAAATCAATTATTAAATATCCTAGAAACAATGTTCAAAAGAGGAATACATGATGACTTGAAATCTTTAAAGTCATCTTTGTTTTTATATATGATTAACAATAAAAATAATAATAGTCTTATTTTGTTAAATAAAACAGAATTGTCTAAATATATTGAAAATCTAGATTATACAGATTTTATTACACAAGATAAAAAAGATACAGAAATAAAAATTGCTAATAAAAATAGAAGCTGGTGGGACAAAATTACTAATAAAAAAGTGGCTTAGTTTACCTTTTTATTTATAATGTAATTTAAATTCCCGCTTTATTTCCGTTTAATATCAAAATAAGCATTTTAAGTTATAATAATATCAAATAACAAAAGGGAGACCAAATGAAAAAAAATTCAGATAAATTTATATCTAATATGATTGATTATAGTCATGATTTAGATAAATTAGATAAATTCTTTAAATTCAACAGAAGAGAAACTAACGGTGTTACTGCCGGTAATGAAGGACTTATTAAAAAAGAATATCATAAAAAATATTTAGAAGATTGTTCTACTTTAATTATAGAAATTGAAGATAAATTTTTAGATGCTAAAAGAAGAATATTAGATGCAGACATAGAAACAGAAGCTGACATTTTAACAAATATCATATCAGAACTTGTAAATAAACTTGGTTCAGATGATTTATTAACCATAATAAATAACAATTTTTCTTATCATCCACCTATGGATAAAGAAAAACTAGAAAATCAATTAGATTTAATTAAAAAAATGAAAAATAATAAAAATTCTGGTAAAAGCAAGAGTAATATAAAATAATGAAAACTCCTAATTTCACTTTATCGAATTTTAATCTATTATATAATAAGATAATAGATATATTGACTACAAGTGAAAACCCACCAGAATATCTATTTGAATATTTTGAAGTCTTAAATGTTTATAAAACTACTGATTTATCAAAAGATAATTTAAAAGAAATACACAATGAGTTATTAAAACTACCAAAACTAAACACGGATTTATTTATAACAAATAAATATTCTGATAATAAATGGAATGAAAAAAAAGCTTTAGCTAATAAATATTTTTCGGAAAATAAAGAAACATTTATAGAACCCAGTATAGTTCCAGAAAGTGTAAAGCGTGTTCATTTAATAATAGGTCAAACAGCCGCTGGAAAAAGTGCTACGAATATAGAATACGATGACAATGGAATGGTAAAGATAGATACAGACCAATATAGAATGTATGACCCAGATTTTAGAGATTTATCCAGTTATGGCATATCATTATTTGAATACTCAGAATTTGATTTAACTCAAGCTTTTTCTAGTCAAATAAATGAGAATATTCGTTTATATTGTGATGATAATAAATTATCTTATACAATAGATACTTCATTAGGTGATTCAAAAGGCGATGTAGATTGGTGGTATGATGAACTATATAAAAAACAAGAAAGTGAAGGCATAGATATCGAAATAAGTGTATTGGCAACAAACCCTACCACTTCTGCTTTTTTTAAAGAACTAAGATATTTAAATGAAATAATGGAAAATGGTAATGGACGTAATGTAACTAATGATGCACATACTAAATCTGCTAATAATGTATTAGATTTTGTTCAAAGATTAGACGTTGAAGCAAAACCACCAAAAATACATATGTATACCAGCGGTTCTCGTGTAGATACACCAGAAGAAGGTATTTATAGTAAATTTCTTGAATGTATAACATACGAGACTGATACCCAAAATCCTAAAAAAATTATTCAAGTTGTTCATAAAAATTATCAAGAATATAAGAAATATATCCCTTCCTCTTTGATAAAAAAGGAAATTTTAGCAAATTATAAAGGATTTGTAAAAATGCTTGAAAATTCAGGTGTTAAAGTAGAAAAGAAATTCTCCAGTCTTGAAACTAAAAATCAATAACAAAATTGCATCAATGCGACGTTAAGGATTTATCTAAGATAGTCGCAACCTTCGTCCTTTAGGACGGAGTATTTGATACAAGAAGTATTAAGGTTTTTTACCTTCTATCACTTCTGGCTCTTTATATAATAAACTTTTATACTTAGCTTTAAATAGAGATAAATCTTCTGATTTTAAAAGATTTAATTCTTGAGACATAGCTATCAATTCATCTTGACTTATTCTTTTCTTTGATAATAAATCGAATAGCATAGAATTAATGTTTTGTTTTTCCTCTATAAATTTTTCAAGAGATTGTATTAAAGCGCTACCCTGTAATCTTTCTTTTATATTTTTTTTACCTTGTAACGAATAAAAAACACTATCTAAATTTGTAATGAATACTTCATTATTTATTATACCCTTTGCTTCATCCGGATTAGATAATGATAAATCGTGTATGAATTCCACGATAGAATGTAAAAACATTTCATGATTCTTTTTATAAGTAAGTCTTCTTGTAAATTCATCAGTTAAAGTATTTTCTTCATCTGGAAATTTCTCATTATATAAATCAATTAAAATTTCCTCTTGATTTGAAGCTTTGTTGTAAATGTTAGGCAATGGCTTAGATAAAAACAATTCTACTAATTTGGCAGTATATTCACGACTTTTATTATTTTCATATATAATTTCTAAATCTATTTTTATTAATGGATTTCTAACTTTTAATTGATTAAAAAAAACTTCTTTCACGTTAACATTATCTTCAACAAATCCTTCATAAAAATAAAATTCTTTGTGAAGCCAATATTCTATTAATAATTCGTTTTCTTCAACATTAAGTGTCTTCAATGTTAAACTTTGAAAATCAAATATATGATTACCAAGTATTTCTTCTAAATTTTCTTTTGAAAGTTTTCCACTTTTAATATTATTCTTTTCAAAATATTCGGATAATGTTTGTTTATTATTATTAGCAGATATTTGAACTATATCTGTTCTATACGTACTTAAACGCGCTTTTTTATCTACATTATCAGATTTTTTTCTATAATCACGGCCTTCTAATATTATTTTAGGTAATATTATATTTACATTCATATTTTCTAACTGTCTTTCTATTAACATTTCATCTTTATCTATCATATCCTTAAACAACTCATTAGACTTTAAATCTTCTTCTGAATTAACTTCTAATGATACTTTATTCGTTTCTAAGTTTTTCTTCCATTTTAATCCGAATAATATAGATTCTTTTGAAAAAATTGCATATCCATTTTCACGTCTATTAGTATTTAATTCAGTTTCTCTTAATAATATATCCATGACTTTATATGATATTAATTTTTCTTTAATCGGATGTAATAAAAGTTGGCTTCCTTCATATCCATTTTCTGATGAAGTTGTAATAGAAGCAGTTATTACTTCTTTATCATATGAAGCATGTAAATCTAATTTACCACTAGTTTTCATAGCATAATACCATTTACCAGTTTTTGTTTTTTGAAATACAGAAGTAGGCTGTTTATATTTACCATTTTCAGGTATTTTATTCGGGATTACTAAACTAGAATTATTTATTTTTGTAATAATAACATCTAAAAAATCGGCTTCCGATTTACCTATCAATTCTTTTTTTAATTTTTCAAAATCTTCTTTGTTAAAGTTTTCAAAAAAAGTAATAATGTGACTTTTTACTTCAGCAAATATACTAGGCGTACTATTTAACAATTCTACTTTATCACCATCTTTTAAAACAATAATATTATTTAAAAATATTTGAAAACCACCAATGATTTCATTTTTACTTTCCGCAGAATTTTCAAATTTAAGAAATTCAGATATTTCACTTAATTTATATAAATCTTCTTCCTCATTTACCATATTAACTGTAGAATCTTTTTCTTCTTCATCTTGATATAAATCTTTATTTAGTTTCCAAGCTAGATACTGACCATTTTTTGTTTCATTATCTTTTACTGTGTTTATTAAAACAGTTGAAATATTTAATAATAGTTCAGTTGTTAAACTAGAATAGTTTCTTTTTTCTATATGGTCACATAATTCTTTTATATTTGAATTATATTTAAAAAGCTTTTCTCTATCTTCTTCACTAAAATCATTATATATATGTTCTATTAAAGAAAACATAGGTATTAAATCACGTGTTTCTTTATTCTTTTGTATACTATTTATTAAATCTTCAATATGATTTATTATCTTATTTATATCTTCCATTATATTCCTATTTTTTTTATTCTTTTCCCATATTCTTTCTATTTCAATAATACCCTCTTTACTAATAGAACCGTTCATTCTACTAGCGTAAATGTTATATTCGGAAGTTCCAACATTAGGGTATTTACCTTTTTCTTCTATATATTTTCGCAGAATTTTTATTTTAATTTTTTCTTGCTCTTTTTTTGAATAAGATTTTGTAGAATCCCATATTTTTTCTATTTCTATAATACCTTCTTTACTTATGGTGCCTTTTAATCTATTAGAATAAGTGGTATGTTCCATAGTTCCCCTATTAGGTAATTTACCTTTTTCTTCTATATATTTTCTCAAGTTTTCTATTTTATTCTTTTCATGTTCTTTTTTTGAAGAAGATTTTATAGAATCCCATATTTTTTCTATTTCTATAATACCTTCTTTACTAATAATACTTTTTAATCTATTAGAGTAAATGTTATATTCTGTAATTCCTCTGATAGGTAATTTACCTTTTTCTTCTATATATTTTCGTAGCGTTTCTATTCTGTCTTTTTCATACTCTTCTTTTGAAGAAGATTTTAAAGAATCCCATATTTTTTCTATCTCTATAATACCTTCCTCACTAACGTGACCTTTCATTCTACTTGCGTAAATGTTATATTCGGAAGTTCCAACATTAGGGTATTTACCTTTTTCTTCTATATATTTTCGTAGAGTTTCTATTTTATTTTTCTCATACTCTTCTTTTGATAATTTTAAAGAATCCCATATTTTTTCTATCTCTATAATACCTTCCTCACTAATGTGACCTTTCATTCTACCTATGTAAATATTATACTCAGTAGTTCCTCTATTAGGTAATTTACCTTGTTCTTCTATATATTTTCGCAGAGTTCCTATTCTATCTTTTTCATACTCTTCTTTTGAAGATTTATAAAAAGTTTCCCAAATTCTTTCTATCTCTTTAACACCCACTTTGCTTACAGAATTATTCATTCTATTAGCGTAAACTTTATATTCTTTAGTTTCAGCGCTCGGCAATTTACCTTTCTCTTCTATATATATCAACAACATATTCAATTGATTTACTTTATTACTCAAACGCTTATCTAATTTACTGTTATTTTTCAATTTTTCTATTAAATCTATAATAGGTAAATATCTTAAATCTTTTAATGTCGAATTATTTATTATATATTTTACTTCTTCCGGTGTCTTTATTTTATTTATTAAATTTTCCAACTTGGAATTTTCAGTTACGCCATATGTATTTATATCTTCTATTATCTTATTTATAATTGTTTTTAAGCCCATAAAAATAACCTTTCTTTTATTGTTTAACAGTATTATACTTAAAATAAAATATTTTCTAATTAAGCATACTATTTTTTATCTTCTTTTTGATATATTTTATATATCTTTTTTATTTACCTGAGTTGTATTTTTTACCGTTTCTTTCTTCAGTTTATTTTTAGTAGTTTCTAATGTTGGTGCAACATCTTTAATAGGCGTATCACCAAACATACATACTAAAGTTTCTCTGTTATCTTCTGATATAAAATAATTATAAACTAAGTCATTATCTTCTTCAAAATGTTTTTTGATAGGAACTTGTGCTACTTGTTCAGCCGGTTTTGTAATAGCGTCACTTTTTTTATCTTTATAGATAGTAAGCGCTTTAGATTTTTCTTTATTAATATCTAATACTGCTGCTTCAATTCCTATACCAACTAAATTTTTTGTTGTATTATACCCACTATATAAATCAAACAACCAACTTTCATCTTTTGTAGTGAATTTATCCATATTAGAAATTTCAAATTTGGTTTTTTCACTATCTATTGCCCCTAATTTTAAATAATCTGATAAATTAGAATTAAGCTGATTTAAGGTGTTTAAAAAAACTTCACGTTGTTTTGGTTCTAATGCATTCATTACCGTTCTAATCAAAACAGATATAGTAATGTCTTCATTAGGTAAACCCATATTATTAGGATTCGGAAGACTTTTTATCATATCTTTATTATCAGATAACAAAGACATTAGTTTTTCTAAAGTAGGCGTATCTTTTATAATATTAGAAGTATTCGATTGTATAAGACTAAATTTAGTAATAAATTTATATTTTACGTTATCCCCATCTACTTTTTCATAGAATTCTTCTATATTATCTACTTCAGTCCCTTTTATTTTATCAGAACCTGATAAATATTTTTCTGGAAAATCATTGTGATTAAATATAAATTCACCTAATTTAGGATTTAAAATAGTTAATTTATCAAAGAACAAAGCCCTATCTTTATAAGATAATGATTGAACCACCAGAGATATTTCCAGTGCCATTATAAAATCTTCATCTGTCTTAGCTGGAACTTCCATTTTTGAAATAAGTTTAGTGTTATCAGTTATTAAAGTTAATAAGTTAGATAATTGATTTGAATTTTTAAATGTATCTTTTCTTTCATCCTCTATTGATTGGAATTTTTCTACAAATCCCTTAGTTGTATTAAATGTTTTTTTATACATAATTTACCTTCTTTTTATATATATTATAAAGGTAATATAGGATTATTTGATTTAACTATTTATATCTTTTTTTAAAGTTCTTAATTCTACTATTTCTGATAATTTATTATCTTTTATTAAAACTAATATAGGTAATTCTACTTTATAAATCATTTCAAATTCAGATTTATTTACGCTTAAATAATAATCTTTAATCTTCATATTACTTAATTTTGAATATATTGATTTTCTAGCTGTTCCATAATTTTTAAATATTTTATTTATTTCACGGTCGTCATTAGCTACTATAATACAAAAAAACTCTTCTTTATTGGATAATTTATTTAAATATTCCTCCATAGTTATTTCATTCTTTATAAAATTCATTTTATTCATTCTATTCCTTTGTAATTATTATAACATTTTATATTTGAAAATTCAAAAAAAAATTCAACTTATCTTAAGTATTTTAATATTATATTTAAAACAAACAAAGGAAGTATAATGGTCGAAAACCACCGTAAATATGATAATGATTTTCTTCAAGAACAATTAAAACACATTGATAAAGACTTAAAATATTACAGAATGTTAGATAGATTAAAAAATGATAAATGGAAATTGATAAAAAAAGAAATTTTATTAGATTATAAAATACATAATTATTCTAACACTGAAAATCTATATATGTATGAAAATAGAGAAGAATTAAATTCTATCTATAAAATAATTACAAACAATATAAAAACACTCAAAGAAATTCAACCTAGTTTAACACTATTTTTTAATAATAAAGTCAAATATCTATTCAAAAATAGGATTTATATAAAACAAAAGATAAAAATATTAGCCGCTAATAACATTTAATATTCTTATCTCTTGAAAACAAATAAAGAATATTTATATATGTACAAATTAATAGTATTACTATGATACTTATAAAAAATAATATAAATAATAAAATAGGTGTTATAATTATATAAATAATACCCAGTATATATATCCAAAACATGAAGAAGTCATTCACCTCTAAGTCATTCACACCTCTCGAAAGTTTCATTTTTTACCTTTTTATAATTGCTTTAATATATTATCTATTAGTTTAGTTATTTTATAGATAGACTCTATTTCTACCCTTTCTTTATCTGTATGTGGTGAGTATATATTTGGTCCAATTGATACTATTGATAAGTGATTTTGTTTTGCCTTAATAACTGCACATTCTAAACCTGCGTGCATAGCTTTAAATTCAGATTTTGGAAATACCTTCTTTGATTCTTCTAAAACCAAATTAGAAAAATCGGTTATTTCAGGTTTCCACGCCGGGTAGTTATCATTTGAACTTACAAAAAAACCTCTTTTTGTAAAATATCTTTCAGTATTTTCTCTTAAATCTTTTAAGTTTTCAGTGGACATAGAACGACCGCTTAATTCCAATGTAATCTTTTTATCATCTGTATCCATTAATGCCAAATTGATACTTGTATGTGGAACTTTTAATTCAGGATTAAATTCTAACATTCCATTTTCAAAATCATTTATCATAGATATAATAGATTGCGTATTCTTTAATATTTTTTGATTCTTTATATCCAATTTGGTTACGGTTACTTTATTGTGATATATTTTTAAAGAGTCACCTTTCGTTATTCCAACTATAAGTTTTGCATATTTAGGAATTGAATTTATTTTTTCACCAGCAGATACAGATACCAATTCAATAGCACAAGTGTTTATTACTTTAAATATTTCTTTAATGGCGTTATCAATATTTGAATTTATTTCTAAACCGGAATGACCACCTGGTAATCCAGAAATTTCTATTTTGTAATAATCTAAATCTATTTTACTTTCAACATAATTCATTTCTAACGGAATTTCTACTTTAAAATTTGTTCCACCAGCACATCCAATAAATACACCATCTTCTTCTTCCGAATCCAAGTTAATCATTAAATTTTCTTTTATATCTATATTTAAATTATTAGCACCTATCAAACCTATTTCTTCATCATTAGTAAATAAACCACTTATATTTTTACCTTGCTCCATTAACCCTAGTATTATTGCCACACCAATACCATTGTCAGCACCAAGTGAACTATTATGTGCCTTTATACAGTTATCTTCCTCATATAAATCTAAAATAGGTGCAGAACCAATACACACCATATCGTAATGTGCTTGAAAGCAAACTTTTGATTTCTTTTTAAATATATATAAATTACCTGTTTTATCTGTTTCGTATTCATATTTATATTCTTTTGCTTTATTTATTAAGTATTCAAGCATCTTTTTAGTGTTACCACTACAATGTTCTATTTTAGAATATTCTTTAAATATGTCTATTGTATTCATTTTTTTCCTTTTTATATTTCATTATATCAAATAAATACAAAATCTAATTTAATATTTGTTTAAGTTGCGTCATAGACAGAGAATAATAAGAAGCATCTTCTGTTTTCCCTTTCCAGATTTTACCTTCTTTTTTCATTATTCTTTGGAATTTATCACTATTTAAAAATTTTAGAACTTTTGTTTTATCTTTGTTACTTACTTCTAATAAAAAACCAGAAGAAAATAAAAAAGGTTGTTTTAAGTCATTTATGCTAATTGCAAAAAAAGTTTGATTCTCTTTTAACATACCTTGTATCGGTATAAGGTATGTGTTATCTTGATAATGATTTAAACCCTGTTTTCTACCAAAAGCATACCAACTTTCATATTTATCAGTCTTACCCTTGTCACGCCTTAAAAGCTCTTCTTTATTATCTAATAAATAATCAAAAGTTTCTTTCTCGAATTCTTTTTCTGTTTTAATAATATATTTGTCCATAAAAATTTTATAAGGGATTATTATTTTTTTTGTATTAGAAATAAAATCTTCTTTTGATTTAATTTTACTAATTTTATAAAATGATATAGTATCTTGATTATTTAGTTCATCTGTAATATATATCTTATCACGTAATGTAGCTATTGGTGTGTGGTATTTAATAATTTTAAAATCATGAGGTTTTTTATCTTCGCTGTAAAAAGACCAACGAGTATCATTTAATGTTATTTTTTCTATAATCCTTAATTCTTCTTCTAAACTTTCTTTATATACCAATATACTTTTTGCAGGACTTAATTTATTAAAAAAGAATATAGAAGTGTATACAGAAACATTTTTAAATATCTGTTTTTGTTTAAAATCTATTAAAGACCCTAGATTTTCTTTTGTAATAATTCTTAAATTTTTAGCACTTGCGTTATATAACCAGCTGTTAGGCGTAATAAGACTGCTACGTGTAGAAAATAAAGAGGAATATTCTATAAAAGCATAATATAAATCTATATTTCCATTCTCACAAGATTTATAATTATTTCTTAGAAATTTTAAATATTCAGGTTCTATATTCTTTGTTCTAACGTATGGCGGATTACCTATAATAATATCAAATTTTTGATTAGTTGTTTTTAAAGTATCTTTTATTTTAAAATTTATTATTTCAGTATCATTTAAAATGACACCCTTCTTATAAAAATAAACTATCACTAATTCTTTAAATTCTTTTAAGTTGTTTGCTTGGATATCTTGACCATATATTTTCTTTATAAAATAATTTTTTAATTCTAGCGCAGATAAATCATATGCTTTTTCCATAAAATCCAATATACTAAAAATAAAGATACCATGCCCAAAAGAAGGTTCGAATATAGTCTCTTCCAAAGTTGGGTACAACTTTTTAACCATATAATTAGATATTTTCATTGGCGTATATATAATACCAGATTCTTTTACTTCTTCTTCTGTAAAATTATCTTTATCCATTGAATGAACGGCTTCTTCAATAGATATTAAATCATTTTTATAATCATTTATTATATTATTAGTTTTTTTAGTCATTTTTTCCCCAAAACAATTTTTGTATTATATTCATATTTAACTTAAAAAGATATTAACTTATTTATTCTTAAGCTCTATTAGAATATACTTATTAAAACATTATATTATGAATAAAAATATTATACAAGGTAAAACAATGATAGATTTAAAATTATTACAAAACAACTTCACAGAAATTAGTGCTAAACTTCTAAGAAAAGGCATTAAAATTGAGATTTTGGAAGATTTAGAGGATAAATTTAATACACTGAAAAAAGCGAAAAATACATATGAAGATTTAAAATCACAACTTAATTATTTGAGTAAACAATACGGAATATTAAGAAAAAATAATGAAAATATTACAGAATTATCTTCAAACATAGACAATATCAAATCTTTATTAGATGAGGCATTAGAATACCAAAGAGATAGTCAAGCCTATTTAGATGATATTGCAATGACAATACCAAATATACCAGATGATACCGTGCCCGACGGTTTTGATGAAAACAATAATATCGAAATATCAAAAATATTAGAGCCAAATAAATTTAATTTTAAACCAAAAGAACATTGGGAACTAGCTGAAAATAACGGTTGGATAGATTTCGAAAAAGGCGTTAATCTAGCGACTTCTAGGTTTTCTGTTAGTTTTGGTATGGGTGCAAGATTAGAACGTGCTTTAATTAACTTTATGCTCGATTTTAATCGTGAATGTGGCTTTGAAGAAGTAAGTGTTCCAGCCATCGTTAATAGAAAAGCATTAGAAGGAACAGGACAATTACCAAAATTCGAAGAAGATTTATATAAAATAGATGGGCAAGAAATGTTTCTTATCCCAACAGCAGAAGTACCTGTAACAAATTTATATCAAGATGAAGTTTTAAAGTTAGATACACTTCCTATTAAAATGACAGCTTATACATCTTGTTTTAGAAAAGAAGCCGGCGCAGCTGGACGCGATACACGTGGTATGATTAGACAACACCAATTTCATAAAGTTGAATTAGTTGCTATTACCACACCAGAACAAAGTGAAGAAATTTTTAATACAATGGTTAATTGCGCATCTGATATTCTTACAGCATTAAAATTACCACATAGACTAGTTAATTTATGCACTGGTGATTTAGGATTTAGTGCTGCACACACAACAGACATTGAAGTATGGTTACCAGGCCAAAATCAATATAGAGAAATATCTTCTATTAGCAATACAAGAGAATTTCAAGCTAGGCGTGCAAAAATTAGATATAAAAACGAGGACAAGAAAAACGTTTTTGTTAACACTTTAAACGGTAGTTCTTTAGCTGTCGGCAGAACATTAGTTGCTATAATGGAAAATAATCAAAATAAAGATGGAACTATAAATATTCCAGACGTTTTAAAACCTTATCTTGGAATTAAAAAGTAACAAAAGAGAAATTTCTCTTTTATTTATTATATGAATCAGAACTAATTTCGTAAGAGGTTATCTTACCTTCTTCTATATCATACCTAACTTCAAAATGTTTATTACTATTAATTTCTAAAACAATTTTTTTATCACTTTTGATTTTACTTATCGCTTTCTGTATTATTTCAGTTTCAACGAATTCTTCTGCAAATTCTAAAAAATTATCATTATTAGTTTTAAATATAAATTGTATTAACAATATATTTTCCATATCACCTCTATATAAATACATATACAAATTACGGGTATCTATATTACAATTATAAAATTGGGTTTTATCATCTATCATAGTATCTACCCATTTATGTTCTGAACGATTATATATTTTTCCTTTTTTTGTTTCATAATAAAAACCACCGTCTTTATTTATATAATCAGTATCGCACTCTTTTGCACTTAACGTAAAAAACATAGTTAATATTAGTATTATAGATTTCATATTATTCCTTTTTATACAAACATTATATATATAATATCTAATTTAAAATTTTATTTATATATTCCATAAGGTTTAAGCAGTGTATAAGGTTTAATTTGGTATAATATACTTACAAAAAAAACAAAAGGTTTAATTATGAAAAAAGATATTTTAACAGACACTGAATTTTGGGCTATTATAGAAAAAATGAATTGGAATTCTGATTGTAATTATAATCGTATCGACAAAGAACTAATCGATGGCGTATATGGTGATACTGAAGCGCAAATTCGTATTCTTAATACATTTAATGATAAATATAGCAGACTAGAAGATACAGCACTTGCATTAAGCGATAGAGAATATACTAAGTATGTTGATAAAAGCGACGACGGGCTATCAGACCTTGTTTCACACATTATAGGTGTTGGAGAAGTAGCTTATAATAAAGCTTTATCTGAACCAGCTGGATTTTATGATTTCTCAGATACAGCAAGAGAAAGTTTTAGATATTCTTTTCATTGTATTTACGACTTAATGGAAAGAGTTTAAATAATTCTTTTCTAGGTAATAGATTATTTCTATTACTTAATTTTATCAAAGAACTAGAAAGAAAACCCCTTGCTTTAGCTGGGGGATGAATTTCGCAAGTTTTAGGTTTTGTTAAAATTTTTAATTTATAGTTCTATTTAAGTAAAAATTAAGTTCTTAAAGGTTAAGATAAAAACCAATATAAGGAAGGAATATGGAGTTTAATAGAGGATATAAATATTTATTAGAAGTATCTAATGAACAAAAAATATTACTATTTAACCATATTTTTACTTATAACCAAACTTGGAATATTCTTTTAAATCAAAAGCAAAAAGAATACGAAGAAAACCTTCTAATTGAAGAAAAATCAGATAAAAAATATATCAACCTAAAAGAACAAGATGATTTAGTTAAAAGAATCTTAAAAGGTCGCGAATTAAGTTTTAATTCAAAAGTTACTCAACAATGTCGTATTGTTTTTAATAAAGATTTTAAGAAAACTATCAAATCATTAGCTAAAGATGCAACTGGTATGTTAAAGTTTAAATCTAGTCGTGATTTTAATAATCAAGGATTTCAAACTACAAAAGAACAATATTCTATATTAGATTTTAATAAAAGATATAAGATTTTGCGTCTGTTTAGACAAAATTTTAAAATACGTTGGTCTAGAGAATTTCCTGAACTTTCTGATATAAAAA
>Ga0256827_10000084_pt1 | contig 48204 bp, 38 predicted proteins | sample CV84metaG_FD_185977 | JGI IMG/M metagenome (GOLD analysis project Ga0256827, IMG submission 185977) | Hydrothermal vent microbial communities from East Pacific Rise, Pacific Ocean - CV84 | ecosystem: Environmental > Aquatic > Marine > Hydrothermal vents | place: Pacific Ocean: East Pacific Rise... | reverse complement strand
GAAGAAGAAAGTAAGCCACAGCTGATTTCTTTTATTAATGCTTTTTTAGAGCTGGATAATAAAGCTAAAATTATAGATTTAGAATTTCATAATCTTGAAAAATTGGGAGTAAGTAAAAAAGATAGAAAAACTATTTTTGATATTTATTGTATAGATGAAGATGGTAAACATATTTTAGTTGAGCTTCAACGAGCAGAACAAACATACTTTAAAGACAGAATGGTTTACTATTCAAGTATTTTACTGCAAGAGCAGGGTGTTAGAGGGGCGTACTACGATGGCAAGGCTTTAACCAGAAAAGATGAGCCCCGAAAGGTTGGATGGGACTATAGATTAGATGCTGTTTATTGTATAGGAATTTTGAATTTTGAATTTAGAGATTCTGTATCTCCTGATGATTATTTACACTATGTAAAATTAAAAGACCAGAATAATGAAATATTCTATGATAAATTAAGTTATGTATTTGTGGAAATGCCTAAATTTACTAAAAAAGAAGAAGAATTAATAACTTATTTAGATAAATGGTTTTATTTTTTAAATAATTTAGACTCTTTAGAGCAGATACCAAAAATATTTAATGATGATATAGTAATAAAAGATGCTTTTATTAAGGCTGAATTTATAAATTTGACTAAAGAAGAGCAAAGTGTTTATCTTGCTAGTTTAAAGGAGTACCGTGATTGGTATGCTGTTCTTAGTACAGCAGAGCTAAAGGGATATAATAAAGCAATAGGTGAGTTGGAAAAAATAAAAAAAGAGAAGAGAAAATTGGAAAAAGAGAAGGATAAAGTTCAAAAAGAGAAGGATAAAGCTCTTGAGAGAGAGGAAAAAGAAAAAAAATCTAAAGTAAAAGCTATTATAAAGTTCTATCAGAAAGGTTTCTCTATTGAAGAACTTGCAGAAAACTTTGAAATGCTAAAAAAAGAGATAAAAGAAATTATTGAAATGCTTAAAAGAGGAGAATAGGTTTTAAATGTATAGGCTAAATATTTTTAATTTTTAATATTTACTCTTCTTTATCGTGTAATAATTCCAATTTAGTTAATTTCTTATTTACTAAACTAATTTTTCTACTTATAAATAAAACATATCCTAAAAGTAATATGAAAAAAGCAATATAGGAATAAACTATCATCTTTTCAGCAGAGACATTTTCTTTTTTTATTATTTTAGATGCAACAAAACCATTAGAGGCAAATAAAAAATTTCCTGACAATAAAAAATATACTAATATATAAAAATATCTCATTATTCTCCTTCCATTATTTTAAATTCTAAATTTTCAATTTTATCTTGTAAAATTTTACTATAAACCCGTAAAATAAATAAAATAGCACCAATTAAAAAAACTGTAATTAATGATAAATATAATGCTGTTGCCATTTCTGGAGCCATAGCTTTTTTTATGCCTTTATCCTGAGTTACAATAGGGTGCATACCTCCCCATTTTTGAGTACTAAAATGTACTAATGGTATGTCGATAAAACCCATAATTGCAAGAGCTGAAGATATCTTTTTTATTTTTTTATTTAATTCAGAACTTCTAATTATCAAATAGGATAAATATATTAGCCACATTATTAAAGTAAATGTTAGCCTTGCATCCCATACCCAGTAAGCACCCCATGCTTTCTTTGCCCATAAAGGCCCTGAAATTATCACAAAAGATGAAAACAATATTCCTAATTCAACAGATGTTGATGCAAAATTATCAAATATGTTTTTTTTCTTTATTAAGTATAAGATAGAGAATAGAAAAGAAAAGAAGAAAAATACCATTGAAAAAACAGCTGATGGCATATGAAAATAAAAGATTTTCTGAATTAATCCCATTTTTAATTCAATTGGAGCATTATATATTTTATATATTGTTATTGGTAATAGTGTGAATAGTAACAAAGTAAATGAGTAAAATAAGATTTTTATTTCTTTTTTCAAATTACCTCCAATAATAATTCTAATTTTATATTATCTTATTACTAAAATGTCAATTAAATAATTTATTGTATAGGGAATTACTAGGATATTTATTGTTATTTATAATTTAAATTTATTAACAGATGTTTTAATATACTCAACACTATGAATTAAATCATTACTTGATTGTATTAAGCTATCTGAATCTTCAAGGTTACTTTTAATATTAATTGTGATACTATTATTAACTTTTAATATTGTCGGAACTTGCTTTCCTAATTCTTCCATTTCTTTATTTGCTATATCAGTATTTTTATTTATTTCATCTGAATTTTGATAAACATTTTCAATAATATTACCAATATTATTAATTAATTCTACATTATGTTTTGTTTCATTTGCTGCATCTGCCATATTTCCTGATATTTCAGTTATAACACTGCCTTGTTCTTCAAGTGATGATGCAATTGTTAAGTTGATATCATTTAAGGAGCCTATTACTTCTGCAATTTCTTTTACTGCTTCTGAACTAAATGTTGAATGTTGAACAATTGTATTTACTTGTGTATTTATTTTTTTAGTAGCTGCTTCTGTTTCATTTGCAAGATTTTTAATTTCATTTGCAACAACAGCAAATCCTTTTCCTGCTTCACCTGCACTTGCGGCTTCAATTGTTGCATTTAAAGCAAGTAAATTAGTTTGTGATGATATTTCTTTAATGATATCAATGATTTTATTAATATCATCTGCCATATCAGTTAGTTTTTTCATTGTTTTTTCGACTTCCTGACTTCTTTCCATTGCTTTATGGCTTACATCTGCAGCCTGAACAGTATTTTGTGTTATTTCATTGATTGTAGAATTCATCTCCTCTATTGCGGATGTAATTGTATATATTTTTTCTTCCAGATTGTTAGAGCTTTCAAGCATGCCTCCATGATAATTTTTTAAGTCTGAAACTAAATTTAAAATATTATCCATACCATTTTTTACACCATTTATTTTATTTAGAGTATTATTGGCTTTTTTATTTGCAATACTTACAACATTATTTGATTCTTCTGTTGCTTCCATTGTTTTATTTAATGAAATTGCAAGGTTATTATTAGAATTATTTAATATAGTAGAAACTTCTGTTAATTTAGGCAGTTCATTTGATATATTTTTTACTAAGTCATATATCTTTTTTACAAATAAATTAAATTTTATTGCTAGTTCTGATAACTCATCATTACCATATATTGGTAACTTAACTGTTAAATCTCCATCTCCTTCAGCTATTTCAGCCATAGTATTTTTTATTTCATTAATTCTGCTAATAACGGTTTTAAATATATAATATATAAAAGATAATACAATTAGGCCAATAAATATAAATAAAACGATTATCTTGTTTATAAAAGCTGATGCAATGACTTCTACATCATCAACATATATTCCTGTTCCAATCATCCAGTTCCAGCCATCAACCCCTTTTGAGTATGATATTTTTGGAGCATTTACCTTAGTTCCAGCTGTCCAATGGTATTTAACAAAGCCTCCTCCTTCTTTTGCTCTATCTATTAATTCTTTAATTAGCTGAACTCCATCTTGGTCTTTTAAGTTATATTTATTTTTACCAATTGCTTTTGGTGTTAAAGGAGAATTAATACATATACCATCATATTGATAAACAAATACATAATTATTTCCTTTTGCATAAATCATATTTTTTAAGTATTCAAGAGCTCTTTTCTGGGCGATCTCTTTAGTGAGTTTTCCTTCATCTGAAAGTTTTTTGTAATTATTTACAACATTATATGTTAAGTCAATGATATTTTTTAACATTTCTTTTCTACTGTTAAACATTTCCTGTTTTTGAATGGTAATAATATAGAAATGTTCTGCAACGAATATTAAGAAGGGTATTGTAATCAGGAATATTAATTTACCTTTTATTGTGAGTAGATTTTTTAACATAGTATTTACCTCTTTTATAATCTTAGTATTAATTCGGAATTAACAGTTTCTTTCATTAGTTATTTTTAATAAAACATTAGTTTGGTTTATGTTTTTGTGTTTTTTTTGTGTTTTTTTTGTGAATTTATTGAGTACTAAGATGCCTTTTCTTCAAGTTCAATAGTTTTATTTTCAAATATCACATCTTCGTGTTCAGGAAATTTTTCAAGAATCATTTCTCTTGTTATTATAACTTCTGTAATTTCATTATTTGAAGGTATTTCATACATTAAATCAAGCATTACCTTTTCCATTATACTTCTTAGTCCTCTTGCACCTGTTTTTTGAACCATTGAGATTTTTGCAATTGCCTTTAATGCTTCATCACTAAATTCGAGAGATACCCCATCCATTTTAAATAACTCTTTGTATTGCTTAGTTAAAGCATTTTTAGGCTCTGTTAAAATTGCAATCATTGCTTCTTCGTTAAGTTCTTCAAGAGTTGAAATAACCGGAACTCTACCAATAAATTCAGGAATTAAACCATATTTTACAATATCTTCAGGACGAACATCTTTCAATATTTCTCCAAGATCCTTTTTTATATTTTTATTTGTTTTACTTTTATTTGTTGCTGATTTAAAACCAACAACTCGTTTACCAAGTCTTGTTTTAATAACTTCATCAAGACCCGTAAATGCTCCACCACAAATAAATAAGATATCTTTAGTGTCTACTGGAATAAACTCCTGATGAGGATGTTTTCTTCCTCCTTTAGGTGGTATATTTGCAACGGTTCCTTCTATTATTTTTAATAGAGCTTGCTGAACACCTTCTCCACTTACATCTCTTGTAATTGAAGGAGAATCAGATTTTCTTGTGATTTTATCAATTTCATCAATATAAACAATACCTCTTTGGGTTTTTTCAAGGTCATGGTCTGCTGATGAGTATAAGGAAACCAGAATGTTTTCAACATCTTCACCAACATAGCCTGCTTCTGTAAATGTTGTTGCATCTACAACTGTGAATGGTACATCTAATATTTTTGCAAGTGTTTGTGCAAGTAATGTTTTACCACTACCAGTTGGACCAAGCATTAATATATTTGATTTTTGAAGCTCTATATGTCTTACTGTTGAGTTTATTCTTTTATAATGATTATAAACAGCTACAGATAATACTTTTTTAGCTTCGTCTTGTCCAATTACATATTCGTCAAGTTTTGCTGCAATTTCATTAGGTTTTAATAAGTTAAACTCTAATGATTCACTTTCTGGATAAACTTCGTCTTCAAGAATGTCATTACACAGCATAACACATTCATCACAAATATAGACGGATGGACCAGCTATTAGTTTTTTTACTTCATTCTGATGCTTGCCACAAAAGGAACAGAAAAAATTATCTGACATCTTATCTCCTTATAAGTCATTTTTATTTGTAATAATATGGTCGATTAGGCCATATTTTAATGCTGCTTTAGCATCCATAAAGTAATCTCTTTCTGTATCATGCTTTATTTTTTCAAGAGTTTGACCTGTATGATGAGCTAAAATACCATTTAAGCTTTCTTTCATTGTTAATATTTCTTTTGCATGAATTTCGATATCTGATGCTTGTCCCTGAACACCACCTAATGGTTGATGTATTAATATTCTTGAATGTGGAAGAGCAAATCTTTTACCTTTTTCTCCTGCTGTCAATAATACCGCTCCCATGCTAGCTGCTTGTCCTACAACTATTGTAGAAACAGGTGATGTAATCAATTGCATTGTATCGTAAATTGCCATACCTGCTGTAATTACTCCACCAGGACTATTTATATAAAGTGCAATTTCTTTTTCTGGGTCTTCTGATTCCAGAAACAATAATTGAGCTACAATTAAATTTGCAATAAAATCGTCAATAGGGTAACCTAAAAATATTATTCTATCTTTAAGTAATCTTGAATATATATCGTACTGTCTTTCACCTCTGTGAGTTTGTTCTATAACACTAATAGGCATATAATTTCTCCTAATTAAAACATTGAATATTAATATACAGATAATTTATAAAATAATCAACTTTTATTTTTATCAAATGAGCAAATTCCTCCTTCACAGGAGTTATTATCGGCTATTGTTGGCATTCCAAAAAATACAGGAATAATTTTTTCCGTATTTGAACTGCCACAATGTGGACATTTATTATCTTTTAGTTCATTAAAACTTTTGTTACAATCTTTACATTTATAGTCTTTATTCATTTTATAACTCCTAAATAAAACTAACTACAAAATAGGTATTAAAGATAAAATGTCAAGAGAATTACCAAATAACTTAATAAAACCTTGAATTACTATTTTATTTAATGTAAACTGAGTTGATTTTTTTAAAGGTTTCTAATATGAAAGAATGGTTTGATGGTATAATTGATTATAGGCTCTGGGATATACCAATGGGAAGGCTTGGACTTTTTATTACAGTATTTATTGTATTATTGCTATTAAGAGTTTTTGTTGTTTCTTTTACGCTAAAATATATGAAGAAATTAGCTTTAAAAACTAAAAATACTCTTGATGATGACTTATTAAGAGCAGGAACACCTCCTTATAAATTGCTTTTATTAACTTTTGCACTTATATTATCTGCATCTGTTTTGGAGTTAAAAGGGAAATCCTCTGTTTTTTTTAGTCATGTAACCAGAAGCATGATTATATATGCTGTTTTTTGGTTTTTATACAGAACTACCTCGATTGTTTCAGGGCTACTTAAAAATTTATCTGAAAAAACAGAAAGCCAATTAGATGATAAAATAGTTCCTTTTGTTAATAAAGTACTTGGAATAATTGTATTTGTTATTGGTGCAATGGTAATAATTCAGGAGTGGAATTTTGATATTACAGGAATTGTAACAGGCTTAGGACTTGGAGGTTTAGCCTTTGCTCTTGCTGCTAAAGATACCCTTTCAAATATTTTTGGTTTATTAATGATATTAACAGATAAGCCATTTAAAATAGGGGACTGGATTAAAACTCCACATGTTGAGGGAACTGTTGAAGATATTGGTTTTCGCTCTGTTAAAGTAAGAACATTTGCACAAGCACTTGTTTCTGTTCCAAACTCAATACTTGCAAGTAATACTATTACAAATTGGTCAAGAATGGGAAAAAGAAGGATAAAATTTAATGTAGGCTTTACATATTCTTCAACTAAAGAACAATTAGATGCTTTTACAATGAAGGCTGAAAGGTATTTAAGAAACCATGATGACATTGACCAGGGAACAATTTTTGTTAAATTTTCAGGTTTTAATGATAGCTCTCTTGATGTATTTTTTTACTTTTTTACCAAAACAACAAATTGGGGTGAGTTTTTAGATGTTCAACATGAAGTAAAACTACATATTGCACATATTGCAGAGAGTTTAAATCTATCATTTGCTTTTCCTTCACAAAGTATATATATGGAGACGCCTCCAAATAAAACAGAAAGAGTTAAAATAAGTGATAAAGCAAGATTATATTTAAAAGATATGAAAGATACAGAAGAATTACCTGAATCTAAATTACAAACAAGTAATGAAGATAGTGGTGAATAGGAGGAATCATGGAAGGAAGGAATTATATTTTTACATCAGAATCAGTTTCAGAAGGACATCCTGATAAAGTTGCAGACCAAATTAGTGATGCAATTTTAGATGAATTTTTGAAAAATGATCCTGGTTCTAGAGTCGCTGTTGAAACTTTAGTAACAACAGGTTTGGTTGTTATATCAGGTGAGATATCATCATCTGCATATATTGATATGAAAACAGTGGCAAGAAAGGTGATTAATAATATTGGTTATACAAGTTCAAAACTTGGTTTTGATGGAAGTACTTGTGGAATATTGCTTTCAATTGATGCACAATCAACTGATATTGCAATGGGTGTTGACAAAACTGATGTTCATGAGCAGGGAGCAGGAGACCAGGGAATAATGTTTGGCTATGCAACGAATGAAACAGATGTTTACATGCCAATGCCAATTTATTATGCTCATAAGTTAATGAGTTATCTTGCTAAAATAAGGAAATCAGGAGATATTGGCTTTTTAGGACCTGATTCAAAATCACAGGTATCTGTTTATTATGAAAATGATAAGCCTAAATATATTACTTCTGTTTTGATTTCAACACAGCATTCTGAAATGATAAAATCAGAAGAATTGAAGTCTTTTATTGTAAATGAAGTAATTAAAAAGGTCATTCCGGTAGAATTAATTAATGAAAATACTGAGTTTCTTGTAAACCCTACGGGGCGTTTTGTTGTTGGGGGGCCTGTTGCTGATACTGGTTTAACTGGTAGAAAAATAATTGTTGATACCTATGGTGGAATGGGGCGTCATGGTGGTGGTGCATTTAGCGGAAAAGACCCTTCAAAAGTTGATAGGTCTGCTACTTACATGATGCGATATATTGCTAAAAATATGGTTGCTGCTGGTCTTGCTGATAAGCTTGAGGTTCAGGTATCTTATGCAATCGGAAAAGCAGAGCCTGTTTCTGTTATGATTAACAGTTTTAATACGGGGGTTTTACCTGATTCAAAACTGGAAGAAATAGTTATAAAAGCATTTGATTTAAGGCCATCAAAGATTATCAATACTCTTAAATTAACAAGGCCTATTTATTTAAAAACTGCAGCCTATGGTCATTTTGGAAGAGAGTTAAGTGATTTTACTTGGGAAAGACTGGATAAAATTGATGATTTAAAGAAACTTGCAGGTATTTAAGGAGATTTTATGAAAAGAATTATGTTTTTAGTTTTAATTATGGGGCTTTTTTCTGCTTGTGTCAGTCAAAATAAAGTAAATAATAATAATATGAAAAAAGTAGATGAAAGTAGTAAAAGTGAAAGTTCAATTACCTCCACAACAGAAGTTAAAGAAGTAGTTACTGACCCAATTACCATGGATAGATGTGATAAAAAACTTGCTCTTAAATATGATGGATATTTATTTTGTTCACAGGGGAGTATTGAAAAATATAAAGAACAAAAAGGGGAATAGTAAATTATATGAGTACAGTTGACCCATATAAAGTAATAGGTGCAAAGAGAACGGATAGTGATGAACTTCTTAAAAGGAGATATAAGAATCTACTTTTAAAATTTCATCCTGACCACTATGCTGATAAAATGGAAGCTCTCTATAAAACCAATATAATAATAAGAGCATACAAAATTATTATGGCAGAAAGAGAAAATGTTACTTTTCTAACATCTATAAATAAAAATTCATATAAACTAGAAGAAAATAAACTTAATTTCTTTTTAAAGTATCAGGATAAGTCATTTTTATCAATGTTTGAACAAAATTCACAAATTTATCCTATTCTACTGAAAAAAACAGATTTTCCAAAAGTTACAACATACACTGTAAAAATACATTATTATCAACTTGATGAGGAATTAAAACGAAATTATAAAGAATTTACCCTGCCTCAGAAAATGGTAATAAAAGACAGCAAAAAGATTGTTCTTAAAAAAGCTGGAGATTTTGCAAATGAAGATTATAAGACTTTGGTGATATTCTTAAATATAAAATAAAAATTAAATCCATTTTATAATATAAAATTAGTTAATTTTTGGCAATGAAAACAACATAAATCATTTTAATGTTTTTTGTGGGTTGAATGCTCTCTTAAAAAACTCATAATATCTATTTTATTTAAATAATTATTTAACTCCAAATAGAAGTTTTCTTCATTGATTTTAAGTAATTTTCTACCTTTCATAATAAATTCACCATTAATCATAACAGAGTCTATTGCATCTGAAGGCATTGAATATACTATATTTGAAATTGGATTATAGCTTGGCAACATAGAGTAATGTTCTTTTTTTATAAAAACCAAATCAGCTAAATTACCTTCTTTAATTACTCCTGATTTTTTATTTAAAATTTTTGCAGGATTTTTAGTTACCATATCAAAAATTATTTCTACATTAACTGGTTTGCTTGACTCAATATGGTGTAGTTTTGCTGCTAAATTCATTTCACTAAGTAATGAAAGGTGATTATTAGAGGCTGCTCCATCTGTTCCAAGAGTAATATTAATATTATTTTCAATTAATGAATTTAATCTGATTATTCCGGAATTAAGTTTTAAATTACTATTTGCATTATGTGAAACTGTTACTGAATTTCTTTTTAATATTTCAATATCCTGATTTGTTAACCAAACAGAATGTGCTGCAATTAAATTTGCTGATAAAAAACCAATGTTTTCAAGATAATTAGTTAGGTTTTTGTTTTTTTCTTTGAAAAAATTTTCATTTTCGGGTTTAGTTTCAAGTAAATGAAACTGATATGGTAAATTGTATTTATCTGAAACTTCTTTTACCCATAATAAATTTTCTTCTGTTGTTGTGTAAATTGCATGGGCAAATGGAGATGGAGTAATTAAATCATCATTTTTATATTTTTCTATAAAATTAATAGCCTTTTCTTTTCCTTTTATACTCCCATCACCATTTCCCACACCAATATATCCTCTAAACCCCATCTCTTTAAATGTTTTAGCCATAATTTCAGGGTGATAATACATTTCGACAGAGCTGGTGATTCCTGATTTAATCATTTCTATTAATCCAAGAGTTGAACCAAATTTAATAAAGTCTTTATTAATAAATTTTTCTTCAACAGGGAAGATTACATTAAAAAGCCAGTCGTGTAAATTTAAGTTATCAGCAATACCTCTTGTAATTGTCATAGGTAAATGGCTATGAGTATTTATCATTCCTGGAATAATATAATAATCTTTTGCATCAAATATCTTGTCATTTTCTGATATTGAAATTATTTTTTGTGATTCTTCAGGAGATATTGATACAATTTTACCATTTTTAATATTAATATTTCCGTGTTTAAATTCTTTTCCATCATAGTAATTACAGTTTTTTAATAACATCTTAGTCTCCAAAAAAGTCATTTTTAATTTTCTTCATTTTAATATTTATTTCTTTACCATCTCTTGTTTTGGCAAGGCCACCTCTTGCTGTTTCCTTGTAATCTTTATTTAATTTATTACCTATTTCTTGCATTGCTAAAATTACTTCATCGGGAGAAACAAAAGAACGAACTCCTGACAGAGCCATTAATGCAGAACTTAAAGCCATTGAGCTGTATATTCCATTTCTTTTTACACAAGGTACTTCAACAAGGCCTCCAACAGGGTCACAAACAAGGCCTAAGCTATTTTTTATTGCTAAAGTAAAGGCATGAATTATTGCCTCAACTGAGCCGTTTTCGAGATATGTAATTGCAGCTGCTCCCATTGCAGCTGCAGAACCTATTTCTGCTTGGCATCCAAAATCAGCTCCTGCTGTTGTTACATCGTTAAATAATATCATCCCTAAAAAACCAGCAACTAACAAAGCATTTGATATATCTTTATCTGAGCATTTTTGTATTTCCTGATATGCTTTTAAGACTCCAGGTACAATTCCTGCACTTCCTGCAGTTGGACATGCTACAATTAAGCCTGATTGAGCATTAAATTCATTGACAGAGGTAGAGTAATACACTGCTCTTTTAAATATGTCATTTTTAAATACAGTACTTTTGGGATTGTAATCAGCTATTTTTTTAGCATCACCACCTGTTAATCCAAAATCTGATTTTTTAGGTTTTTTTATTGGCTCACTAATGGAGTCTTTCATAATATTCCAGTATTTATTTAGCTGTAAATATATTTCTTCTTTATTTGTATACTGCAGTGAATATTCAAGCTCTAAAATAATATCAATTATGTCTTTTTTACTCGTATGCTGATAATCTAAAAACTCTTCCATTGTATTAAAAGGAGGCATTGTTGTTGTTGATATCTTTTTTATATTATATATTTTTTTTATTACTCCACTTGCTTTACCGTTTTTTAAAAATAATTTTAATTCATAATCTTTTTTACCAGTAATAACTTCAGATAGTTTAATATTGTTTATATATCTGACTTCTACATTTCCTCCTCCAATAGAATAGCCAGTAATTGAAATTTCTTCATTTTCAATAAACAATGTAACTTTTGCAATATTTCCTTCTTGAGATGTATGGCCATGTGTTTCAACAGTTTTATATCCTGCAAAATCAATACTTACACCTTCAATTATATCAAAATTATTTTTAATATAATCAGGTTTACCATATTGAGTCATATTTTTACTGTCTGTTTTATAGCCAAGTAAACCTGCACCAATTGCATTTGGTGTTTTATGCCCAATTCCTGTGTCTGCAAATGAGGAATATAGCTCTATTTTTACAAACGGAGTTTTTTCACCCTTATTTTTTATAATATAATCCTTCAATGATATAAAGAAGTTTCTTGCTATATGACCGATTCTATTTGCTCCTGCAGTATGAGAACTTGATGGACCAATCATTGAAGGCCCAATCATATCAAAAACAGACATAGGTTTAATATAATGCTGTAAATATCTTGTAAAATCATCTTTTAGTGAAGTTTTTTCGTCTTCTAATAGCAAATGCTCAAAATAAATATCAATTTTATGGTATGTTTTTATTTTTTTATCTTCTGTTTTCATTATCCATATTTTTATATAGTTAACTGAAGTTTCATGTTTCTCTATGGTTTCAAGAATGTTTTTAAATACGGTTATTGAAGATATATTTATTGTTCTGAGTGTAATTAGTGACTTATTGTTTTCTGTATTTGTAATTTTTATATTCAAATCATTTATAACTTCATTTTTATCATTGATGAAAAATTTTCTTTCATATTTTTTATCAGGTGGAGAATAAGTGTTAAATTTTAATTTTGAATTAATTTCGTTGTAAAATGTTGTAAGCATAAAGTTATTATCTTTATTTAGTACGATTTTTATTAGCTCAACAGAAGGGATGGAGAAGGGTAAAAGCCTGTTTAACCTTTTGGATAATTTTTTAAAACTAAATCTATGAAGAAAAATTCTTTCAATATCTCCTTTAAAAGATGCTGAACTTTTAGGGTTTGTATTTAATTTTTTTAGATATAAATATATATTTATTAAATCTTCCTTATCTGCTTCTTTGAGATATTCTTTGTTAAATAAATCTTGATAAGTGTTGATGTTTTTTATAAATTCTTTCATTTTAACTCCAAATAATAGAATAAATTAACATCTTATTGTTATGAAGTCAAAGAGATTTTTTGATATAAAATATAATAAAGTTGATTAGAATTGTTATCTGGTTTCAGTAATTTTTATATTATCAAGATAGCCTTCAAGGCTCCAGCCTGAACCATAAATAAGCAAATCCGTAATTTTAACTGTCTGAGGCCATGCTTCTGAAATAGTATATTGAATATCCCTCTTCCATATATTTTGTTCAATTGATATTGCAAATCGTTTAGAAGTGCTTGTTTCGTTATCTTCTACTGCATCCCCGTAATTAACTGCATATCTAACAGTAAATTTATTTCCTTCTATATCTTCCAGATAAAGTATAATACTTACAGGATATTCACTACATGAAAATCCACAACCACCACTAACATCACGAAATGTTGCTTTGGCATCAAATGAAAGTACTGTGTTTTCGGAAATATTTTTATTTACATTTATTCTTAGGCCTAAACTACCCCCATTACCGCCTACATTAGTGCGGTAAAACTTTATTGCTCCTTCTTCTACTGATATTTCTCCTGGTTTATCATCGTTGTTTTCCAGAGTCCATTCATTTATATTTGTGTAATCTCCATCATCAAAGTTTTCTTCAAAAAGAATATTACCTGTTTTTTTTATTTCACAATTAATACCACTGTATTCATTGGTACATTCACACTCATAAGAATTTATCATGTTTTTACAAATTCCTCCATTTAAACATGGTAAATCTTTACAGTAATCAATATTGACAACTATTTCACATCTTTCGCCTTCATATCCTTCATTACAGTTACAAATAGTATCATTTTTAACAACTTCACATACTCCATTTGTTCCACAATCAATATCTTTACAAGGGTCTTGATCTTCAATGCAGTTTAATTCATCAGAATGATATCCTTCATCACAAATACAAACAATTTTATCCAAAGCCAAGGCACATCTTCCGTGGTCACTACATGTAATATTGTTACAGGGATTTATATATTCTTTTTCACAAATATTATCTTTACAAATTAAATCTTCATTACAGGTTTTATCAGGATAACATTCATAGGTTTCTTCACCTAAATGTTTTGGTGTTTCTGTTTCAGGATTTGTTACACGAGCACATGAATATATAAAAAACATTAAGGTAATTATTAGATATGTAAGCCATTTATTTTTAATAAATTTAGTGAAATACATTTTATACTCCATTTAGTTCCTATTGATATTAACTTTTTTTAAAGTTATTTGCAAATAACTTTGACAAGTTTTTATATCTATTATAAAGTATGCTTTTATTGGAGGAAAAATGCAACAAATTTTAATTATTATCAATGATGCACCTTATGGAACAGAGAAGGCTTATAATGCTCTAAGAATGGCAAAAACACTTCAATCAGAATATAAAGAAAATGTAAAAGTAAATATATTTTTACTTGCTGATGCTGTTTTTTGTGGTTTACCTAACCAAAAAACACCAAATGGTTATTATAACATAGAAAATATGCTGAAACTGGTTATTAAACATGGAGCTGAAATAAAAGCCTGTGGTGGTTGCTCAGAGGCTCGTGGAATTGCTGAAATTCCTTTTATTGAAGGAGTTAAATTAAGTAATATGAAGGAATTTGCAAAATGGACCTATGAAAGTGATAAGGTTTTAAATTTCTAACCGTAGAGGCGTATTTTTTAATACGCCTCTAGTGGAAATTGCATACGCCTTTGCAGAAGGACAGAAATGCTAAAGATATCCAATATTAAAAAAAGATATGGAAAGATTACCGTTTTAAATGATATTTCATTTGAAATTCCTAGTGGAGTAATCGCTGGAATCATTGGTCCTAATGGAGCAGGAAAGTCAACTGTTTTAAATATAATTACAGGATTTGAAAATTTTAACGATGGTAAAATCAGTTTAAATGAGAGGAAGATATCATCTTTTAAAGAAAAAATGAGTCTTTTTTCTTATATGCCTGAGAAACTGGAAATTTATCCCGAGTTCCTTGTTAAAGATTTTATAAATTTCATTCAGAAAACGACTAAATATAAAAATAATGAATTAATAAAGAGTTTAAATCTGTTTTCTGTTAAAAATAAAAAAATAAAAGAATTATCAAAAGGTTATAAACAAAGGTTAAAGTTATTTCTTGCCTTAAATAATGATAAAAGAATTGTAATATTAGATGAACCTTTTGATGGTTTTGACCCAATACAATTAATGGATATTTTAGAGTTAATTAAATTAGAGAATACACAAAAAAACAGAACCTTTTTGGTTTCAATTCATCAACTTTATGATGCTGAAAAGATTTGTAATTACTATATTTTATTAAATGAGGGAATGGTTATTGCACAGGGAAATATTGAAAGATTAAGAAGACAATTTAATAATAATGGAAATTTAGAACAAATTTTTATAGAGGCTTTAAAATGAAAGTTTTTTATTTATTGTTATTTAAAGAAATTAAAGATATATTTTTTTCTAAAACAACAATATTATTTTTAGTAATACTCTCTTTTATGATTGGATATAGCTTTTATTCAGCTGTAGCTCTCTATAGTAATGCAAGTGTTTCTGCAATGAACAATCCACTTTATGCTACTGGATTTGAGCCAAATATAGGAGTTTTTGTTCCTAGTTTTGGTGGATTATTTTTATTGTTTTCCTTGTTTTTACCTTTTATAATAATTCCATTAATTAGTTTGGAAAAAGAAAGAAATACAATTAGTATTTTAGTCCAGATTCCATTTAGCTTTAACAGGATTTTACTTTCAAAGTTTATTGCTTCATTTTTATTTTTGATATTTGTTTTTTTATTAGAAATTCCTACTTTAATTATATGGAAAATTTATGGTGGTCATATTCCTTGGAGTGAATTCTTATTGCTAAATTTAGGGTATTTATTTTATGGTATATTTGTTGTTTCAATATCTGTTTTTTCTGCTACAATCTTTAAGAATACTGCATCAGCGTCTATTTTTTCAATTTTGATTATTACAATTTCATGGATAATTGATTTTGGTAAAGATATGAATATTTCAGTGCTAATTTTAACAGTTGCAAAATGGACGACAACAAGCAGGTTGAATTTTTTTGAGCAGGGAATATTTTCATTATCATCCATTATTTATTTTATAATGTTATTTTTTATTTTTATATTTCTCTCCCGTTATTTTTTAGGTATTGAACTTAAAAAAAGATATATACTTTATTCAATAATAACATTATTTTTAGGCGTTTTAATTATTTTCAACTTTAATTTTAATATAGATTTAACAGAAAGTTCCCGAAATTCATTTCCTAAAAATATCATGAATGCTATCTCAAAAAGTCCTGAAATCAGTATTGATATTTATATGAGAAGAGAGGATTCAAGGTTTAAAGATTATAAAGAGAGTTTTTTAGATAAATTATCTTTAATAAAAAGAGATGTAAATATTAATTTTATAAAAGGCAAAGAATTAAATGATAATTATGGTCTTTTTATATATAAAATTAATAATAAGACTGAAAAAACATATTCAAATAGTGAAGAAGAAATTTTTCCGATTATTTTTAAATTATCAAATGTCAAACTTGACAAAATAAGTGATAGTGATAGATATCAGGGATATCCACTTGTAGTTAAAAAGAGTAGGCTGAGTGTAATTTCTTATATATATTATTTATTTATTCCTTTACTGTTTTTGTTTATATATTTTATTCGCATAAAATATAGGGGTTCAAAATAGGGGCTCAATATTTTGAGCCTTTACATTTGCAATATTCAATAAATAGTATTATGATGAGTAATAGATTTTTATTGGAGTTATTATGAAAAGAATATTTATATCAATATTGTTACTTTTAACAGTTATTGCTTGTGGAAAGGATAGTAAAAAAGAAAATATACAAGCTACTAATAAAAAAGAGGTTGTTGTTGCTCAAAAGAAAGTTGAAAAAGAGCATCATAGCAATACTGATATTAAAAAGGAGAAGGTTTTAGTTGACAGTGTAAAAAAAACTAATTTTAATTCAGAGGTGTTTTCTGCTCCGAGTAAGAGTTTTAGTAATTTTGTTGGTAAATGGCATATTGATAAAGATGGTAAGAATTTAGTTTTTGCTGTTGATGGAAGAAAATGGGAACAAGGCCTGATGGCAAAGGGTGTTGCTCAAAAAGCTAAGGCAATGTATGGTAAAAAATATGCAAAGTTTTTAGATAATTTGCAGGCATATAAATATTTTCCTTTGAGTATTTATAAAAATATTAAAGAATTCAAAGATGGTGAAATTAAAGTAAATTTTAAAGCAATTAGTGGCCGAATAGACCAAGGAGCTGGTATTGCTTTTAATATTAAGCCTAATGGTGATTATTTAGTGATTAGAGCTAATCCTCTAGAAGAAAATATTGTGTTATTTAAAATGGAAAAAGGGCATAGATCTTCAGTTCAATGGACTAAAAATATTCCTCATAAATCACATAAATGGTATACTCTGAAAGTTGTTATAAAAGAGAATCATGTTTATGGTTACCTTAATGATAAAAAGTGTATTGATTATAAACACAAATCTAAATTAGAAGGTAAAATAGGTTTGTGGTCAAAGGCGGATTCTTATGTTTTCTTTGATGATTTTATTGTTAAAAGTGAATAATGAATAATTTTTTTATTTTTTTATTTTTTGCTATTCTTACTTCTTTAAATGCTAGAGATATAAACAAGTTAGAATTAGATTACAAAATTATAAAAGTATTTCCTCACGATGTTAATGCATTTACTGAGGGTTTATTTTTCCATGATGGTAAGTTATTTGAAAGTAGTGGAGCTCCTAAAGAACTTCCTTTGACTGAATCTGTTTTAGGTGTATTAAATTTAAAAATAGGTAAACTTGAGATTAAGAATAAGCTTGATAAAAAAATATATTTTGCAGAGGGAATTACATATTTTAAAGATAAAATATATCAGCTTACATATAAAAGTCAGGTTTGTTTTGTATATGATTCAAAGAGTTTCAAAAAAATCAAAAAATATAAGTATCTTAATAAAGAGGGTTGGGGTTTAACAGCAAATGATAATTATTTAATTATGAGTGATGGTTCTTCTCTCCTTTTTTATATTAATCAACTTAACTTTAAAATAGTAAAAACCTTAAAAGTAACATTTAATGATAAACTTGTTAAAAACCTAAATGAACTCGAATATGTTAAGGGCTATATTTATGCAAATATATGGCTTACTGATTTTATAGTAAAAATCAATAATGAAACGGGGCATGTTGAGGGAATAATTGACTTGACTTCATTGAGAAAAATAGCTCTTCAAAAGAATAATAATTCACAGGAAACAAATGGTATTGCTTATGATAGTAAAACAGATACTTTCTTTGTAACTGGAAAGATGTGGCCGTATATCTTTCAAATTAAATTTGAATAGCTGTTATAAATATTAAATCTTTGAAACTTCAAAGATTTTGTTGTTTTTAAGTATTTTATAACCTTCATATTCAAATGCTGACTTAATTACAGATGTATCAGCTATTCTTTCATTTAAAATAATTTTTTTGAATTTATCATTAATTGTAATATTAAGATATTTTTTTGATGTATCAAATAGTATTTTCAATGAATTATATGGTTTCTTGGTGTGTTTCAGTAATTCAGAAAACAGTTCAAGTAAAGAAGAATTATTTTTCTTTAGATAAAAATCAAGTAGAAATAATCTCATTAAAGAATCATTACCATTTTTTATATAATTTATAAAAGAATCAAAGATTATTTTAGTTATAAATGTTTCATTTGAGTTTGAAAAGTAGTTTTCAATATAATAATTATGGAAGTATATATTTAAGGCTTCTCCTATAAATCTTGCATCTTTATTGGGGCATATTTTATCAGGATACAGAATTGATTTATATTTTCCTTGCCAGCTCATTGTTGTATAGCTATGCATTAATTCATGAGTAATTGCATCATATAAAAATTTAGTATAATCAGAATAATTTAAAAGTTTTTTATAGTATTTGTTGTTATCAGGGCCGTAAATTATAATAGTATTCAACATGTTCTCAGCTGTTGCCATTGCTTCATTACCTGTGAGTTCGGTAAAGTTATCAGTTGTCTGTAAAATAATTATATTAATTTTATCAACATGTTTTAATGGAATTAAATTGTTTTCAAGCCAGATACAGTAATCATTAATATATGAAAACAGTTTATTAATACTGATGGGTATTTTTTTATTTTTTTGAATAACTATCTGAAAATCAACTATATTTTTTTGACCATGAAAAGTATATTTATGAATAGTATTTTCATTTGAGGAGTATATAAAAAAGGTATCTGTTATTGGTAAAAAATTACTTTCAAATTTTATATTTGATAAAGTATTCCAAAATTCAGGCTTGTTAATAATTTTGGTTGTTATTTTGAGTTTATTTGATATTTCTGATAAATTTTCAGGGTATGGAATCGAACCTGAACCTAAAAATAATTCATTTTGGTTAATAAATGGATATAGAAATTCTATTTTTTTATTAAAACCCACACAATCTGTAAAAATTGTATTTAAAGTGTAGTTTATTATAAAGGATCTTTCATTAACTGTTATAATATTATCTTTGATAATGTAATCTAAGTAATTACTTTTATTGTCTAAGACGACTAAGTTACTTGTTCTAATTCCTGCTTTTACAGCAATGGCATTTAAAATTATTCTGTTTTTTTTATTTTCTAAATCAAATCTAACTGAAAAAACTAAATTATTTTTAAGATAATTTTTAAAATCAATTGTTATACTTATTTTCATTGATGTTATTTCTTTTTACCATCTTCAGTCCATTCTTTTAAACTTAGGATCTTTCCATCTTTAGTAGTTGATTCTAGTTCTTTCTTTCCATTTTTATACCATTTAATATATTTTCCATTTGTTTTACCGTTTTTATAATCTGCTTTTATTTCCATTTGGCCATTTTCATACCATGTTATAAATTTTCCATTATTTTTTCCATCTTTATAATTAACTTTACTTTTTTTCTTTCCGTTTTCATACCAAAGAGCAAGAATACCTTGTTTTACTCCATTTTGATAATTTCCTTCAGCTTTTTTATTACCATTTGAAAACCATTCTTTAATAAGTCCATTTAATTTTCCGTTTTTATATTTTCCTTCTCCTGTTTTTTGACCATTTTCTGCAAATCTAATATACTTACCTTCTTTTTTACCATTTTTAAAGTTTATCTTTGTTTTTAGTTTTCCATTTTGATACCATTTGCTCAATTCACCTTCTTCTTTGTCATCTTTATAATTTAATTCCTTCTTTTTTTGTTTATTATCATAATAAGTGATATATTTTCCATCTTTTTTATTGTTTTTGAAACTTATTTCAGCTTTTAAATTACCATTGGGATACCATTCAGTTTCTTTTTCTATTTGTTTACTGTTTTTAAAATGTTTTTCTACTTTTTTTTGTCCGTTTTCATGCCATGTTATTAGTATTCCTGTAGGTGAATCATTTTCTATGATTGCTTCGAATTTCTTTTTACCATTTGGATACCATTCAATCATTTTTCCATTTTTTTCACCATTTTTGAGATTTACTTCCATTGATTTCTTTCCATTTTTATGAAATCCAACTGCTTTACCTGTAAATGGTTGAGAAGCCCCTTTTTTATAAACTATTTTGTTTTTAAACATAAGGTCAGACATATTTATTGTTTCTGTCTTATTATTCTCTACTGTCTCTGTTTTCTTCTCTATTTTCTTTTCTATTTTTTTAGGTATAACCGGAGATACAGATTTGGAAGAAGTTGGATTAATCTCTTTTTTATTACTTTTATGGTTTTCTGTGTCGCCTTTACTACATGCTGTTGTTAAAGCTATTAATAAAATAATAGCAACAAACTGGAATCTTACATTCATTTTTACCTCTTTTAAAAAAATAAACACTAGCATAATTAAATAAAATTTACAATTAAAATAGGGTTGTTTATAATATTTGAAGGATTTTTAGTTTATTCTTATTGAAAATACTAAGAAAAATAAAAAATAGTAGAACTTTTTTTTTAATTAACTGTTCACTTGATTAATTATTTTTCTTGTATTATTATAACTGATATTTAATTTTGAGGGATAAAATGAAAACTATTTTTGAATTAGTAAAAGAAGGCCGTTTAGAAGAAATTAAAGAGGTAATTAAAAGTGATAAAGCTTTATTAAAATCTAAAGATTTTAATAAAAGAAATTTAATTATGCTAGCTTCTGAAAGAGGAGATGAAGAAGTATTTAATTATTTACTAACTCAAAAGGCTCCATTTAAAGGAAGTGATAGTGATAAAAATACTGCTCTTCACTATGCAATGAAAGCGAGTAATTTTGAAATAATAAAAACTCTTGTCAATAAAAAAATAAAAGTAGAGCAATTAAACAAAAAACAAGAACCTGCAATTATTTTAATTAATAAAAAAACAACACCTGAAATAATTGAACTTTTGTTAGAAAAGCATGATTTAAATGAAATATATGATACTGATTCTTATAAAGGTAACCTATTATACTTTATTGCTATGGAAGGTAATTTAGAGCTATTAAAATTTATTTTAGATAAAGGAATTAAGAGTTATAATGATAATTATTTTTACAGAGCTGTTGAAGATAATAGTGTAGAAAAGGCAAAATATTTAATTTCAAAAGGTTTTGATTCAAAACTTACTGATAAACAGTTAATTAAGCTATTTCAAAGAAGTAATGATTTTGAGGTTATTAAATTTTTGATTGAAGAAGTTAAAATTGATGCTTCAAAAAATATCATTATTGACTCTTTTGGGGAATTAAATACCTTACAACATTATATTGATGAATATTATTTATCTGATGATGAAAAATTAAAAATTGTTAAGCTTTTAGTAGATAATGGAGCTGATATTAATTATTTAGACTATGGTAAAAGAGATGCAATGTATTATGCTATAAAAAATAATAATATTGAAATCGTAAAATTATTGTTAAATTTGGACTCATCTCTTGAAAAGATGAGTGAATATTTGTTGAAATTTACTTCTTATCATTATAAAGAACTAAAAGAATCAATAAGAATATCAACAATTAGATTTATTCTTGACAATGTTAAAAATATTGATTTAAAAATTCTAAAAAATAAACTTTTAGAGGCAATGAAAAAAGATACAAAGATGTTGGATAATTTTTTGAAATGGGACAGCATTGATGACTTAAAATATTTTATAAATACTTTTGAATTAGATATTCAGGAAGAATATTTTGAAGAGTGGAGCCTGAAATATAGTTTTTTTACAAGAGCGATTTATTTAAATCAAATAGATAAAGTCAAGTTTTTTTTAGGAATGGATGCGGATGTAAATCAACTGGATATAAAAGGCTATTCTCCTGTTTATTATGCTTTAGATACCAATGAGGAAAGTGTGTTAGATTTATTAAATTTACTTGTTGAAAATGGAGTAGATTTAAAGATTAAAATTGGTAAAAAAAAGCAGGGTTTATTATTAACAGCTCTTCTAAAAGGTGGATATTATTCTAGTAAATTTTTACTAGAACAAGGGGTAACGCTTGGCTTACCTGTTAATAATTTTTTTAAAATGAAAACTTATTCCAATGGTGATATAGATATTCCTAGTTTTAAGATAATAAAGTTACTTATTGATAATGGTCTTGACTTGGATATATCAGATACAAGGTTATTAGGTCATTTATTATTGTCTGTTTCAAAAAACACAGATAACTTGCTATACTTATTGAATAAGTATAATATGGATTTAAACACCTTGGATCTTTACTATTTAAGAAAAATTTTAGTAAAAATTGTTAATAATGATGAGTTAACTGCAGAAGAAAATTTTATAAATTTAAAAAAATTAAAAAGTGATTTTAACTTAAATGCATTAAGTGATGATATAAAATCAGAATTAGTTAAGCAATCTGTTAAAAATATTGAAATATTTAAATTATTTGAAGAAGAATTTGAATTTAAACTGTCAGATGAAGATACTTTAAAGCAAATTCTTGAAAATATTATAAATTCAAAAGCTGTAGATACTTTAAAGTATATATTGTTAAAAGATGATGTACTTATTTATGATATCTATGATACTTACAAAGATACATTAAGATTGGCTAAAAAAAGAAATAAAGACAGAGATTACCTAAACGGTTTTGAAGAGAGAGCTCAGAATTTATCTGAAATTACAGATATTCTAAAAAAATATGATAAAGAAATGCAAAAAAAGATTGAAAAGGGTGAAATTACTGAAAAAGAAGAAGTAGAGCAATCTGAAGAGGATAAAATTATAGAAAAACTAGATGCTCCTTGGATTGATTTAAATACATTGCCTGAATTATCTTTTAAAAATGGTGAAAAAATTTCGGCTAAAATAACTCTAATGTTATTATCTGCAGTTAAAAACTTTGGATATCAAAGTGTATTAGAGCAAATTCAAAGTATGACTAAAAAATCTATATTAGAATTATTTAAATATTTAAGAAATGAAGTATCTAGAGAAATGTGGATATACGATTTACTTTTTGCTTTAGCAGAAGATGATACTACAATTTATCCTCTAATAGAAGAAAATATTGAGCGTTATGGTTATAGTGGTGGTTACCATTTACAAAATCAGTTAATAAATAAACTAGTGGAGATAAAAAATATAGAAGGATTAAAGTTTATATATAAACTAATGAAATCTAAAAGAAATTCTATTAAAAATAGTGCTTTTAAGGCATTCAGAACTAAATCTTATTTGCTTGGAGTTACTCAGGAAGAATTAAAGGATATGTTGATTTCGGATTTTGGATTAGATTCGAATAGAGAGTTGGTTTTAGATTATGGAACGAGAAAGATAACTGTTAAACTCTTGCCTGATTTCAAATTAAAATTTACTGATAAATCAATAAATAAAGAATATAAATCTTTACCTAAAGCAACTAAATCTGATGATGAAGAAAAGGTAAAAGAAGCGACCTTATTTATTAAAAAGATGAAAAAAGAACTTAAAAAAATTATTTCAGATATGAAAGCAAGGTTGAATTCTCAGTTTATAGACCCTAAATTTAATAAATTTTCATATTGGGAGCAACTTTTTGTTAAAAATCCTGTTTTAAATATTTTTGCAACTAATTTATTTTGGGGAGTTTACAAAAATGAGAAATTAGAAAAAGTATTTATTTATACTACTGATGGTAGTTATTTGGATATAGAGCAAAATGAAATAACATTAAATAAAGATGATTTAATTTCCATTGTTCATCCAATAGATTTAGCAGAAGATAATTTACAAAAAGCCAAAGATTTTATTGATGATTATGAAATTATTCAGCCTATAATTCAAATTAACAGGCAATTTTTTAAACCAAGTGATAAAAACTCTAAAAAATTAATGGATTTTAATGGAAAGACAGTTAAAGGTAATACATTTCATTATGCTTTAACTAAGGCTGGTTTTTCAAAAGGAATTGTAGAGGATAACGGAACGATATTTACTTATTATATGGATGTTAAAAATACAGAAGTGCTTGTAGTGATGTCTGGAATTACAATAGGTTTTTATGATAATGGTGATATTGAAATTTATGAAATTATTTTTAGAAAATCTAAGGATATTGAGCTTGGTAAAGTTGATAGTAGAGTTTTTAGTGAAGTATACCTTGCTTTATCTTCATTGTAGCTAAATCAATCTGGATAAAATAACAGCAACAGCGTATTCAACTCTTAGAATTCTTTCATTTAATTTAAAGACTTCAAAACCAATTTGTTTAAATTTTTCTATTTCATACTCTATAAAACCGCCTTCAGGGCCTATTGCTAAGTAATCAATATTTGATAAGTTATTAATATTAAAAAAACTGTTTTCAGCTATAGGGTGAGCAATTATCCCCTTTTTATTCATCATTAGTAATGATAATTCATCTTCAATAAAAGGTTTAAATAATTTTTTTATTGTAATTTTAGGCATAATTGTATCTTTTGCTTGTTCTAGTGCTTCAATTGATATTTGATTTAATGATTCTTCACTAAGAATAGGGGAGGACCAATATGATTTATCTACTCTCCATGTTTTGATTATAATAATCTCTTTAATTCCCATTGAAACAGCAATATGTAAGGCCTTCTTTAAGCTTTTAGGGCGTACCATTGCTAATATGAGTATTGTATTTATTGGTTTTGGAGGTTTTTTATTTATCTCCACTTTTAGGGTAATTGTTTTTAAGTTTTTATCTATATTTAATATTATACCTAATCCCATTAAGCCATTTACTATTCCAATTTTAATACTTTCTCCAATATTTGAATTAAGTATTTTTGTGATATGTTTATATTTCTTTTTGTCTTTTATGATTATTTCTGAATTTTTTGTAATTTCATTGTTGTTAAAAAGTATAATATTCATTTATATTAGAAATTATTTATTGTATTTTTTTACTAATTCTATTGTTGCAGGAAAGAATAATTTTTTTGAATTCGTTTTTAATATATATTTTGCAGATATGCTGGTATCATACATATCAATATTTACTGAAAAGTAATCAAGCAATTCTAAAACATCTATTACCATTTTAGTTGGTTCTGGTGGAAGCATACCTTTAAAGTTATTTAATGCTTTTATTACTTCTAAAAATGAGATATAGAAAACTATATTTCCATCAGTTATTGATTTTAAATTTTTATCTTTTTGAGAATATTTATAAAAACCAGTATTTTTACTTGAAGTCAATGCTGAATCATAAATATTTTTACTAGAAGCAATAATCATTTCATTATCTTTAAATGCGAGATATACTTGTGTAACCATTGCATTAATTATATATATGGTTTTACCTTTATCTGTTGTTTTATTTACATATTTACTCATTGATTTCAATTCTTTATTTGCAAGTAATTTTTCTATTAAGTTTTTAATTAATTTTGAATTTTTAAAACCAATAGTCATCATACTATTATAATTAGTTGTTGATAAGCTCATTCCATCATAGGTCGCAAATGCAAAATTCCCATCAAAATTATTAATTAAATCACTTTGTAAATTAATTCCAAATTTTTCGTTTGTCTTTTCCATTTCCTTATTAAAGTTTTCAACATCTCTTTTTTCCATAAATGATTTAATTAATTTAATATATTCAGGAATATTAATTCCAAATGACATAAAGTATAAGGCTGGTTTATCAAGACCAAGTATTGTTGTATTATTATATTTAATATTTTTTATCATTGAAAGATACTTGGAGTTTTGGTCTATCAAAGCATTAGCAGACATAACAAAGTTATTAGTATCCAGACCTATGGAAACTGAAATATGTTTATATGTTTTAAATGCTTCTATTATAGTTTTAGAATCCTTGTTTAATAGATTTTTAGAAAATTCTTTTTCTATTCTTACTTGGTTGGAATCAACTAGTTTTTCTATATTTGCATAGAAGTAAATACCTGAATCTGTTTTGGATAATTTTGATAGCTCCTGAAAGTTTTTGCTGTTTTTAAGTGAAGTTTTACCCTTTAGGATATCTTTTGTTAAATTTAATGCCTTTTGAGGAGCTATAGGATTGATTATAATAAAAAAGTAATGGTCTTTAATGAGTACATATAATACTTCATTAGGTTGTTTTCCAAAAAATTTATAATACCCATCTTCTTTTTTTATATTTAAATTAAAACTTTCATCTTTTTTAAATTTTCCATCTTTAAATTTACTTTCAATAGTTGTTATAAGTTTTTTATCGTCTTTTAAAGGAATGTAACTTATAACATTTATTGATGCTAAATCATCACCTTTTCCCCATAAGATATCAGAAAACGCAATACCAAATTCTTTATTTACATCAATTCCTAAAGATTCTATATCCTTTAGATTTAATGGATTTATTGCTAAAACCTTTTGGATTTCTTCAATAGCCTTGTCTTCTATCTTTATACCAAATACAGAATTATTCTTAATCATAAAATTTTCAAAAACAGATTTTAAAGATTTAATATTTATTATTCCTTCTGTTTCTTCAGGTAATAATAGCAGAGAACTATTTTTATTTATACTATATGTTTTAGCTACTGTTTTTACTGTTGTTTTAACTGTTTGATTTTTTATGTCTTTTTTTTCTTTATTTTTAGTATCTTTATTACATGATGTAATTAGAAATACTAAAATAAGAGCAAGTAGGATTTTTTTCATAAATTTCTCCTTAAATTTTATAAATTATTCCATCTCAAATTCAAGTGGCATCATTCCAACTTTAGTGCCACCAATAAATGGTTCGAATTGAATTTTTCTAAAAGCTCTTACTACGCAGTAGTTTAGCTTTCCTTTTTTGTGCTTATATCTTGGATGCTGAATTGTAACCTTATATATTTTACCATTTTGCCTAATATTATAGGAAATCTTTAAATTTGATGGTAAGTAACCTGTTCTGTTATATTCTTGTTCAAAACATGAAATTACAGGCCTTTTTATTGTTGATATTTTAGCTTTTATTGTAGAGTTCTCAAGCTTCTTACCTTTTGAATTACCCTTAAATGAAATAGCTGTAACATCTTTATTTTCTTTATTGTTTTCATTAAAAGCTTTTTTCATTTCAGCTTCTTGGTCAACTTCCACCATTACCGTTTCAACTTTGCCTGTTTTCTTATTTTTAACTCGTTTTTTTCTATAATATCTTTTTCTTCTTTTTTTCTTCTTTTTTAATTTTTTCTTACCATCTTTATTTTTAACATCATCTGTATTTTCATCGCTTGCAAAACCATCCTCTTCTTGAATAATAACTTCAACAGAATTATCTTCTTCTTGTTTTTCAAGATGAGTATATTTTTTGAGTTTAGGTTTATTGGAATTTATAAAAATAATTGAGCCTACTATAATTATAAGTATTGCTACAGCTCCCATAATTATAAAATTCTTTCTTTTTGAAGAAGCCATTTTCTTAATCATATCTTCTTCAGATTGTTTTAATTCAAAGTCTTTTATAAAGTTCTTAAAAAGCTCAAGCTCTGATACTTTCCCTCGTTTTACTGGGTGTGTTAATGTTTTAATTATTGTGTCTGTTTTTAACTCTTTTAATTCTACTAGCTCTCTGATTTTTTTAGCACTAACAGGACCATAATCAACATTATCCTTAACAAAAAACCATCTTTCAACTTCATCAAGTTCACCTAATGTTACATCTCCTTTTTTAGATTTAAATTTTTCAAATTCATTAACAACTTTTTTGTCAGGAAGATTTAATTTACTATCTTTAATTGATGCAGGCTTAAAAACAGGTGGTGTAAACTGTTTAGGTGTTGGAGGAGCTTTTGGAGGAGCCTTTGGAGGAGTTTGTGGTACCTTATCAGAGAAACTTTGTATTTTACTAATAGGTTTTTCTGATATTAATGAAGTCAAAGTTATTTGTAATGACCTTATATCTTTTAATCTATTTGTAGGATTTGGGTGAATACAATTTTCAAGTAATAATCTAAGTCCTTTACTCATTTCTTCTGATTTTGTTGCAGGTATTTCAAAATATTGCTGAGGTGTTTCTGCTGTAATTAACCAATAAAGTAATACTCCGATAGAGTATATATCGGATACGATTAAGTCCATATCTTTAGTAAGTGTTGTTAACTCAGGAGCAATAAAGTCTGCAAAACCAATTTCAGAAGATACTTTAAACCTTTTTGCAGGTGATAAATTTTGATATATTCCAAATTCAACAATTGAAACATTACCATCTCTTGATATTATTACTGTTGAAGGAGTAATTAAAGTATGTGCGAGTTCTCCATCAATATGAGAAAGCTCATGAAGTATTTGTATTATTATTCCATAAGCATGTTTTAATCTAAATAGTTCACCATGGTCTTTTTTATTCTCAAGAACTTGTCTTAAGCTTCTTCCTTCAACAAAAGTTGATATTATATAATAATATCCTTCATGGCTTCCAAAATCATATATCTGATATTTATTTGATGTGTCAAGATTTTGATATGCAACTAATGGTTTATAAAAATCCTGATATGAACTATAAATAGAGGATTTTAAAATTTTTAAGATTCTGTTTTCATTTTCATGTTTAATAACATAGGATGATGAAAATGAGTTTCTACCAAGTTTTTGTTCAAGTTTCATATCAAGAAAAAACTCATTCGCTTCTAATTTTAGATAGTTTATGGCTTTTTTATCATTAATTTCAGAAATACTTTCATTAATTAGTTCATTAATATCATTTAATTCATTCAGCTCATTTGATTCATTCAATTCATTCAATTCATTCAATTCATTCAATTCTTCAGATTCATTCAATTCTTCAGATTCATTCAATTCTTCAGATTCATTCAATTCCCCTGATTCTCCTGATTCCTTTAACTCGTTTAACTCGTTATCTTCTACCATTTATCTCCTTTTTGCTCAAAGAGTAAAAAATTTACAGAAGTATTATAGAAAAAATGAGTGTAAATTGCAAGGAAGTGTCTTAATTTTTAATATAGAATTATTATAATTGAATTATAAGCGTATTATATTTGATATTATCTTTTTATTAAATGACCCTTTTTATCCCATTCTTTAATGGTTTCAATAATTACACCTTTTTTATATATCTTTATATTTTTCATTTGTTTATTGTTATACCACTTCTTAACTTTACCTTCAGGTTTGTCATTTTTATAGTTTATTTCTGCTTTTAGTACCCCATTTTTATACATTTCTTTATAAAAACCTTCTCTTTTATTGTTTTTATAAAAGCCTTCATGTTTTAGTTTTCCATTTTTATACCATTCCTGAAATTTTCCATTCTTTTTTCCATCTTTATAAGTTCTTAGTATTTTTAGCTTTCCATTCTTATGCCATTCTTTTATTATTCCTTCTTTCTTATTGTTTTTGTAGTTTCCTTCTATCTTTAATTTTCCATTGCTATAAAATTTTTTATAATGTCCTTCTTTTTTTCCTTTTTTATAGTTGATTTTAGTTTTAATTTTCCCATTTGAGTATTTTTCAACAACAAGACCATTTTTCTTTTCACTTTTAGCCATTATTGTAGATGTTAAGAAAAAGCTGATACCTAGAAAGAAAATTGTAAGAATTTTCATGATTTCTCCTTTTTAAAAGTGTTAAAAACAAAATATATTTCTTAGACCACTTTGTTGATATAATATTCAGATTTTTATTTAAAATTTTACTGTTTTGATTTTTTATCATTTGTTTTTTTATTGAGAATAAGGTAAACTGAGTTGTCATTGGAGGCTTTTATGAGATATATAATAATTTTACTTATAACAATAAATCTTTATTCATCAGATATCTTTTATTATAATTTTAATAAAAAGATTCCTTTAATTGAATCCGAGCAATATCTTGGAATTAAAACAAAATATAATTTTTCTATTGAAGGAATTAAAAAACAGATGGCGAATATAAAAGGTATTTCTAAAATAGAAGAAGTAAAAAATATTGGTTCTGATTTATTTTTATTTAAATTTTCTTCGAAAATAAGTGATGTAGAAAAGATATTAGAAAAAACTTCATTTGTATCATATCAAATAAAAGGATATCATTTTAAAAACAAAAATTCTTGGCCTAGATTTGTAAATAAACAACTTATTGTTAAATTTAAAAAGAATACACCTGTTTCAAGAATTGAAGTGATTCTAAAGGAGAATGACTTATATCTAAAAAATAAAAAAAATACTAACTATAATATCTTTTTAATACTAAAAACAGAGCAGAATATAAACAATATACTTAATCTGGCAAATAAATTGAATGATTTACCTGAAGTTGAGTTTGCTCATCCTGATTTTATTACAATTTATAAAAAGTTTTATGCTCCTAACGATACATACTTTTCTGACCAATGGCATCACAGAGCTGGAACAGGTGGAGCAAATTCTTCTGATGCTTGGGATATAAATAAAGGTTCAAAATCGATTAAAATAGCAATAATTGATGATGGAATTGATATTCTTCATGAAGATTTAAATGTTATTGCAAGAAAAAACTTTAGTACTGAAGGTGAAGATGATGGAGCAGAACATGGAACTGCATGTGCAGGAGTTGCCGCTGCTATTGGTGATAATTCTAAAGGAATGGTTGGAGTTTGTCCTAATTGTTCTTTGATTTCAGCAAAATTATTATCTGAAAATGGTGCAATTTATCCTTCTGCTATTTCACAGGCATTTCGATGGTCTGTTTTAATGGGGGCTGATGTAATAAGTAATTCATGGGGGGCATCAGAGCCAGTACCTGTAAGTGAAGAATTAAGAAATACTATTAATTATGCAACAGCAAATGGTAGAAAAGGTAAGGGCTCTATTATTTTATTTGCAGTTGGCAATGATAGCAGAGAGTTATACTCTTATGAAACATCTTCTTTAATTAATGTAATAGGTGTTGGAGCAAGTGATTATCAGGATAAAAAGGCTACTTACAGTAATTTTGGTGATTATTTAACTGTAGTTGCTCCTTCAAGTGCTGGAACATCTTTATCTTATTATATTCCAGAAGGTAATATATGGACAACAGATAGAACCGGAGTTTATGGTTATAACAGAGGCTCTGCTAATGATGTTGATACTTTAGGAAATTATACCAGATATTTTGGTGGAACATCTTCTGCTACACCATTGGTGTCTGGAATGGCAGGATTAATTTTATCAGAAGCTCCAAATTTAACATATTTACAGGTTATTGATATCATTAAAACTACTGCAAACAAAATTGGAGGAAGTAATGAATATGATAATAATGGTTATTCAACTAATTTTGGTTATGGGAAAGTTGATGTAAAGCAAGCCTTGTTGCAAGCACAGGTGTTATCAACTTGTTTGCCTGAAGTTAATGGTGAAATTTGTGATAATAATAAAGATGATGATTGTGATGGATTTATTGATGCTTCTGACTCTGATTGTAATAACTACAATCCTTGTAGTGAATATCAATGCACAGAACATTCAAAATGTGTTTTTGATGATACTTTTAATCCAGAAAGAAACGAAGGTGTTAGTATTTCATGTGAATGTGACTTGGGATATAAAAAACAAAATAATGGACTTTGTGTTCTTGATTCTGAATTTAATCCATGTGAAAATATAACATGTTCTAATCATGGAGTCTGTGAAGTTGTTGAAATTACAGATGTGAAATGTAACTGTGATAGTGGTTATCATAATGAAGGTGAAACAAGTATGATTTGCAGAAAAGATGATAGTTGTACAGGTATTGAGTGCCAAGAAAATGCTTATTGTAATACCGATGATGCTTTGTGTCATTGTAAAAGAGGTTATTATGATGAAGGAGATAGTTGTTTAAAGTATGATGAAGGCTCTTTGTGTGAAAGTTCAATGTGTTTTGAAAATGCAAAATGTGATAACTCTGATGGAGAGTGCTATTGTAATAATGGTTATGAAATGGATGATAGTAATAAATGTGTAAAAGCTCCAGAAAAAAAACCTGAATCTGATAATAAAAATACTGATGATAGCTCATGTTCTTATTCAAGAGGTAATGAATCTGTTTCTTACTTGTTTTTTATGATATTTTTCTTTTTATATTTTTTTAGGAAGAAAGTAATAAAGAAACGAAGATAAAAACTATAAATAAAAATAAAAATTAAACTATTAATATTGACTTTTTGAATAAAAATACTAATATGTGATTATATTATGTGGAGTTATAATGAATGAAACGAGAAAATTAATTTTACCTATGGTACCTTTAAGAGATTTAATCGTATTTCCTTATACTATTCTACCATTATTAGTGGGAAGAGACAAGTCTGTAAAGGCAATAAAAGAATCACTTGATAGCTTTGATAATAAAGTTTTCTTAGTAGCTCAGAAAAATGAACTTGATAATGACCCTAAGCCAGATAGTATTTATAAAGTTGGAATTATTGCACAAATTGTGAAAATGATAAAAACAGATAATAATACTATTAAAATTATTGTTGAAGGTATTGAGAGAGCAAAAATTGTAAAATATACAAAAACTTCATTATATCATGAAGTTGAAATTGAAAAAATAGAAATGAAAAGTGAAGATGAAATAACAGAGAGAGCTTATGTTCGCTCCCTTTTAAATACTTTTAATGAATATGCTCAATTTAAGGATAATATTTCTTCCGAAATTATAATGTCTGTTAAATCCGTTTCAGAACCATCTAAGTTAATTGATATTCTAATTGCAAATCTTGATGTTAAATTAAAGGAAAAACAACATATTTTAGAGGTTTTTGATATAATTGAAAGAATGGATAATTTATTAAAATTAATTCGTTCTGAAATAGATGTTTTAAAGCTTGAAAAAAGAATAAATGATGGAGTAAAAGATAAAATTGAGCATACAAGAAAGAAAATGCTTTTAAATGAGAAGATGGAAATTATTAAAAAAGAGCTTGGAAATAGTGGAGATTTTAATGATGAAATTATTAAGCTAAGAAAAAGTTTGGAAGCTAAAGAACTTCCTCAGGAAGTAAGAGAAAAAGCTTTTGAAGAGTTAAATAAATTAAAATTTATGTCTCCAATGCTTGCAGAGTCAACTGTTATTAAAAATTATCTTGATTGGATTATTTCATTGCCATGGCTTGAATCAACAAAAGAAAAAAATACTTTATTAAAAGCTGAAAAGATACTAAACGAAGACCACTACGGTATTGAACTGATAAAGGAAAGGATTTTAGAGTTTTTAGCTGTTAAAAAATTAACATCAAGCTCTAAAGGCTCTATTCTTTGTTTTTCTGGGCCTCCAGGTGTAGGGAAAACATCATTAGCTCGTTCTATTGCAAGAGCAACTGGCAGGAAATATGTTAAAATTGCATTAGGAGGCTTAAAGGATGAGTCTGAAATAAGAGGACATAGAAAAACATATATTGGAGCAATGCCTGGAAGAATAATGCAATCATTAAAAAAGGCAAAAGTAAATAATCCTGTATTCTTACTTGATGAAATTGATAAAATTGGAGTTGGAGCACATGGAGACCCTTCATCTGCATTACTTGAAGTTCTTGACCCTGAACAAAATATTGAATTTCAGGACAATTATATTGGCCTTGATTATGATTTATCAAAAGTATTTTTTATTACAACAGCAAACAATCTTCAAATGATACCTCCTGTTTTAAGAGATAGGCTTGAAATAATAAATTTATCTGGTTATACAGATGAGGAAAAGCTTGAAATTGCTAAGAGATATTTAGTAAAAAGGGCAAAAGAAGATAATGGATTAGCTTCTTATAAAATAAAAATTGAGGATTCTGCTCTTAAAAGAATAATTAGAAATTATACAAAAGAATCCGGGGTGCGAAATTTAGAAAGAGAAATTTCAAAGGTATTCAGAAAAATTGCTAAAAAAGTACTGATAGAAAATCTTGCAAAAAATAAATTAATAAAAATAAATACTAAAAATCTAACGGATTATCTTGGTAAAATAATATATACTTATGAAAAGAAAGAAAAGGTAAGTTTAATTGGAGTTGCATCAGGATTAGCATGGACTTCTGTTGGTGGGGAAATTCTTAAAATTGAAGTGATGGTTGTTTCTGGAAAGGGAAAAATTCAAATAACGGGTAAGTTGGGTGATGTTATGGTAGAGTCAGCTAAAGCTGCCTTAACTTATGTTCGGTCACAAGCTAAACAATATGGCTTAAGTGAAGACTTTTATGAAAAAAATGATATTCATATACATGTTCCTGAGGGAGCTATTCCTAAAGATGGACCAAGTGCAGGGATAACCATTTCAACCGCATTACTATCTGCGTTTATTAAAAAACCTGTTGATAGTTATGTTGCAATGACTGGAGAAATCACTTTAAGAGGTTTTGTTTCTCCTATCGGAGGATTAAAGGAAAAATTACTTGCTGCATACAGAGCAGGTATTAAAAAAGTTATAATTCCTGCTGAAAATGAAAGAGATTTAGATGATATTCCTGAGATAGTTAAAAAATCTATTGAAATAATACCCGTTAAACAAGTTAAGGATGTCTGGAAAATCGCTATTAAGTCTTAGATTATTTTAATATTTAAAAGTTATTATTTATTGTTATAATAAATAAGTTATGTTATAAGTATTCATCTCGTAAATATTTAGGAGGGAGTATGAAGTATCTAATATTGCTTATATTTTTATTTCCATTAATTTTATTATCTTATAATCAAAAAACAGTTAAAACAACTTTGAGATCTGCAGCAGAAGAGGTTATTACAAAGTCTGGATTCTCTTTATTAAGCGAAACTATTCAGGATGAAGCATTAAAAGAACAGGGGGCTCAAACTGAAGATGGTGATTGTATTGATGATAGTTGTTTAATGGATACAGGCAAAATGTTGGCTGCTCAAAGATTATTTTTAGTAAGAGTAAGTGATTTGGGAAAAGAAAACTATATGTTTAAAATTACTCATATAAATCTCGAAACAAATGAGCAAATTTCTGTTCGTTCTGAAATTTATACTGGTAATTTGTCAGATACTGCAAAATTGTTTAATTTCAGTAAGAAATTTCTCTCAACGATATCAAAAGATGGTCAGAATAAGGGGGGGAATATTCCTGCAATGTTACAGCTTTTATTTGAAATGAATAATAAAGCAAACGATAGTGCTGGAGAGAATAAAAAATATTTTCTTACAATAAAATCAAAATATGACCCTGTTAATATTTATGATGGAAAGAATTTACTTGGAATATCTCCTTTAAAAGTAAGGGTCAAAGAGGGATTTTATACTTTGACTTTTGTAAAAGAAGGTTATGAAGTTGCAGAAAGGAAAATTAAACTTATTAGAAATTTAGTTATTAAAACTATTCCTTTTAAGGAAAGTATTGTTCTGACAGTTAAATCTGACTTAAAAGAAGGAACTGTTTATCTTGATGATGCAGATACTGGTGACCTAGAAAATGGTATATTAAAAATTAAACTTGCTCAGGGAGAATATAATGTTAGCCTAAAAATGAATGGATATGATACTGTTAGTAGAAAGATTACTCTAAATGAGAGTAAAACTGTTGATTTTGGTGAAGTATATAAAACGGGAGGTCCTTATCCGATAACAATTAAAACAAAAATAAAAAGTAAAGTTTTTATTAATGATAAATTTATTGCTTATACTCCAGTTGAAGTTAGGTTAAAAAAAGCTACTTATAAATTGAATTTATACAATGAACTTGCAGGAAATAAGACATATCAAATAAATGTATTAAAATCAGAAAATTTTTATTATAAAATGAATAATAAATTTTCTTTAATTGAGTTTTCTTTAAATAGTAATTATTTATATACAAATTTTCCTTTTCAAAGAAATAGTAGTCATTTTTTAATAGGGTTTGATATTGAATTATTTAAATGGTCTTGGGAATATCTTGACTTTAATATTTTGGGTGGTGGATTTTATATAGGTTTAAATAACGATAAAATAATGAAGTTACACTTGTTGGGTTTAGACTTTAAACCAATTCAAAGTATTAAAATAAACTTCTCAATAGGACCTTTTTTAGGTGATTTTATTAATTTATATGATAATATTCAAGATAGCTACATGACTTTTGGAGGTATTAAGTTGGAATATAACAAATTTATAAATAATATTTTTTATATTAAAGCAGCTACTTCTGTTTATTATGGAACTAAAAACAGCAAGGATAACTTTTATAGTGATAAGGATGATTCAATGGATAATGGTTTTATCTTTTCTACAAATTTAGGAATTGGATTAGCTTATTAAAATAATTTATTAAGGGGTAAAATGATTAGATATATATTAGTTTTTACAGTTTTTTTTATGATTTTGGGTTGTAATGAAGCTTTTAATGCTGAAAATCCATATAAAGTTGATAAGAATTTTCATACAACGGAAATAGGGCGTTGTACTTTTGATTCTGATTGTAAAAATGATTATTTTTGTGATAAAGATAATCATCAATGTGTAAATCCATGCAACAGAGCAGTTTGTCCTGATAATTCTAATAATGGAATAGATCTTTGTATATCCTCTTCTTTAACTGAATATTCCTGCGGTTGTATAGATCAGTATTTTGAAGATGAAAACCATCAATGCGTAAATCCATGTGATGAAATTAACCATTGTGGAAATAATGGAAGTTGTGTTTCTACTTCATTAACTGAATTTACTTGTACTTGTAATGACCAGTATTTTGAAGATGAAAGCCATCAATGTGTAAATCCATGTGATAATATTAATTCTGAATGTCCTGAACATGCTTACTGTATACCTGTAAAGTTTAATGAAATGATTTGTGAATGTGATGATGATAGTATTGGTGATGGTAATATATGTACAAAGTTGGATGAAAAATATGCAGGTGTAGATTATTCTGCTGCAATGAATGATTATGGAGGATTTTATAATGCACCTAATCTACCTAATAGAGATGTATTTGCTGCTTTAGATGTAAATGGTTCACTTGTTCTCTGGGGGGGGATTAAAGGCTCTATTCATTCTGTTTCTGTTAAAATCTATTCAAAATATGATGATTTCGTGGCATTAAGAACAGATGGTTCTATGTTCTCAGGAGGGAGTTTAACTTCTTCTCCTTTGCCTCCAGAAGGTAAGGAGTTTGTTAAAGTATATTCAATAGAAAATGGGTTTGCTGCTTTGAAAAAAGATGGTTCAGTTGTATCATGGGGTGAAGGAATTAACTCTTTCCCTATAGGGAAGGGATTTGTTAAAATATATTCAAATAGAATAGCTTTTGTTGCTTTGAAAACAGATGGATCTATTGTATCATGGGGAGACTCAGGTTATAATGAATTACTTGCTCCTAAAGATAGTGGATATATAAATATTTATTCAACAGAAAATGCTTTTACTGCTTTAAAAGGCGATGGTTCAGTTGTATCATGGGGGATGGATGTTGTAAGTGATTCTCCTCCAGAAGGTAACGGCTTTATTGAGATTTGTTCAAGTAATCATCATTTTGCTGCTTTAAATATGGATGGTTCTGTTGTGAGCTGGATGAATAGTGATTTTGGTGAATATATGGCTCCAACAGGTAATGGATTTGTCAAAATATATTCAAATAAATATGCCTTTGCTGCCTTAAAGACAGATGGTTCTGTTGTGAGTTGGGGTGATGATAACAATGGAGGAAGTGGAGCTCCTGTAGGTAATGGTTTTATTAAAATATATTCTACAACTAGTGCTTTTGCAGGTTTAAAAGCAAATGGTTCTATTGTTGCATGGGGAAACTCGGATACTGGAGGAACTGGAGCCCCTACTGATAATGGGTATATTAAAATATATTCAACTGCTGCTGCTTTTGCAGCCTTAAAAGAAGATGGCTCTATTACTGCATGGGGTGGTCTTGGAGGAAGTGGTGCACCAAGCGATTCAGGTTATGTTAAAATATATTCGACAGAAAAAGCTTTCGCTGCTCTAAAAGAAGATGGTTCCATTACTGGTTGGGGAGATTCTGATCATGAAGGAGGTAATGCTCCAAGTGGTATCGGTTATACAATTCCTTATGGAGACCAGGAACAGGGAAGTGATTTACCATAATAACCTGTTGTTTTTTAGATAAATTAAAATTAAAATTAAGATTAGATTATTTGACAAATTTTTTATTTTGGTTTAGTATATTATTTCATTATTAGGATATTAAAATGGCAGAAGAAAAAAAGAATAAAATGAAGGTGACAATAAACGAAGATGTTGCAACAGGTGTTTATGCAAATAATGTTATTATAAATTTCAATAATTCTGAATTTATGCTTGATTTTGCATTATTTCAACCTCAAAATGGAACTAATAAAGTTCAAACAAGAGTTGTTATGCATCCTGCGAATATAAGAGCATTGATGAATTCACTTGATAAAACATTAAAAATGCATGAAAATAATAAAAATGGCATTACTAATATAAATTTGAATAATACAATACAATGACATACCAGGTAATTGCCAGAAAATGGCGTCCACAGAATTTTGATGAGTTAATAGGGCAGTTTCATATTTCTAATACCCTTAAAAATGCTATTATGAATAATAGAGTAGGGCATGCTTTTTTATTTACTGGAGTTAGGGGAGTTGGTAAAACAACAACCGCAAGAATATTAGCAAAAAGACTAAACTGCGAATCACCAAAAGATGGTAATCCATGTAATAAATGTCAATCATGTTTAGATGTTCAAAATGGAAAACATATTGATATTATTGAAATTGATGGAGCAAGTAATACTGGTGTTGATGATGTAAAAACATTAAGAGAGGCTGCAAAATATCTTCCTTCAAGAGGAAATTATAAAATATATATTATTGATGAAGTTCATATGTTATCAGAAAAGGCATTTAATGCACTTCTTAAAACACTTGAAGAGCCTCCTTCACATGTTAAATTTATTTTTGCAACAACTGACCCTCATAAAATTCCAATAACAATAAAATCAAGATGTCAAATATATGATTTTAGATCTATTTCACTTGATGAAATATTTAATCAATTAAAATTGATACTAAACACTGACAATATTAAATATGAAGATTCAGCTTTATACCTAATTTCTAAAAAAGCAGAAGGAAGTATGAGAGATGCTCAGTCACTCTTAGAGCAAGTAATTTCTTTTGCTTCAAATAATATTACAAAATTAGATGTATTAAATATTTTAGGTGTTACAGACAGTGATGCTTTATTTAATATGACAGATGCAATTATTAATAATAGTATTGAAGAAATAATATTGATTATTGATAAATTGATAAAATCAGGAATAAATTTAGTTCATTATTATAAAGAACTCATAGAGCATTTTCATAATATTTTAATTTCAAAAAATGTAAAAGACCCATATAAAGTTTTAAAAATGCCTAAATTTGAGATTGAAAGATATGTAGAACAATCAAAAAAATTTGATAATCGTTTTATAAAATTATATCAGCTCTTAATAGATGGTTTTAATACATTAAAGTCAAGTCAGTTTCAGCAAATTACATTTGAAATGAATATGATTAAACTTGCTAGCTATAAACCAGTTACGCCTCTAAATGATATATTGAAGTTTGTAAATAAATTATCTAACTCATTTAACGAACAACCTGATGCTCAAAAAATAGAAATTGATTTGTTTGGAATGATACGGGGAGGCCAAGGTATTCAATCTGAAGTTCCTATTGTTATTTCTAAGCCATTAAAAGAAGAAACTCGAAATCCACAGCAGGAAAATCAGGTGATTCAAAAAGAAGAACCTGCTTCTGAAAATAAGTCAGAACTCGTTTCTGAAAATAAGTCAGAACTTGTTTCTGAAAATAAAATTGAGGAAGATAATTCTATTAAAGAAGAATCTAAATCTAATTCAGAAGTAGAAAAAATTATTATTCCTGAAGTAATTGATTTTAAGATGTATCAAAAATTAGTAAAACCATTTTTTGATAGTAAGGATATTTCATATCAGTATTTTTATCAGCAAGTAAAAATACCTGTTATTTATAAAGATAATACTCTTACTTTAGAGTATTCAAAAGATGCAGAAACGATGTTTAAGTTTCATCCAGATTTTAGAGAAAAATATGAAAAATGGCTTAAAACTAGAATTTCTAATGATTTATTATTAGAAATAAAGCTTAATACTGTTCATAAATCAGAAAGTTTTGATGGAATATTACAAAAATACAAAAAAGATGCAGATAAAAGAGAGATAGAGACAATAAGAAGCCTGGAAGGTGTGAGGCAGGTAGAAGAAGTTTTTAATTTAAAGATAAAAAAAATTATAAGGAGAGATGAAAATGGCAAAAGCAAAGACTAAAACAAAGAAAAAGAGTAGTGGAGGAAGTTTTCAGGGTGGATTAACAAATTTAATTAGAGAAGCCAAGAAGATGCAATATAAAATCGAAAAGCTCAAAGAAGAATTAAAAGAAGAAGAGTATTTTGGTGAGTCAGGTGATGGTGAAGAAATTGTTATTAAAGCAACTGTTAATGGTGACCTTGAATTAAAAAATATTGAAATATCAGAAGTAGCATATAAAGAAGATAGAGAGATGCTCAATGATTTAATTATAACTGCTGTAAATAAGGCAATAAAAGAAAGCCAATCTAAAAAAGATGATGAAATGAATGGAATTACTTCTGGGTTTTCATTTCCAGGCTTATTTTAATGGTAATAGTTGAAAGACTAATAAATGAATTAAGTAAACTTCCTGGAATAGGACGAAAATCAGCAATGAGGCTTGCATTTCATTTATTAAATCAGGATGAAGAGTATTTAACAGATTTATCAAAAGCAATAATAGAAGTTCCATTAAATATAAAAGAGTGTGAAATTTGCCATAATTTTATGGATAAAAATAACGAGTATTGTTCTATTTGTTCTGATAAAAAAAGAAATGAAGAAAAGATTGTTGTGATATCTACTGTTCAGGATTTAATGGCTATTGAAGAAATTGGACATTACAGAGGATACTATCATGTATTACATGGTCTTATTTCTCCTTTAAAGGGTATTGGAATAGAGGATATAAGGCTTGATTCACTTGTTAATCGTATTAATAGCAGTATATTAATTAAAGAAGTTATATTTGCTCTAACTCCAAATACAGATGGAGAGACAACTACAATTTACTTAAAAAATATTATAGAAAAGGTAAATCCAGAAATTAAAATAACTCAGATTGCAAAAGGTGTTCCTATCGGTAGTGAAATTGAATATATTGATAAAATGACTTTAATAAGAGCTATTGAAAACAGAATTTAACTTTAAAATTTAACAACAAAATTACCATTTTCATAAATTAATTCATCATCGGCAAAAATTTTCCCTCCATCTCTCATATCACAAATCATATCCCAGTGGATTGCAGATTCATTATTACCACCTGTTTCAGCAAATCCTGCTCCAAGTGCAAGATGTATAGTTCCACCAATCTTTTCATCAAAAAGAATGTTTTTTGTGAAGTTCTGTACTCCGTAATTAGTTGCAATCGCCACTTCACCTAAAAATCTTGAGTTTTCATCAGTATTAAGTATTTTATTTAGATGTTCTTCACCTTTTTGAGCAATTGCTTTTACTGCTTTACCATTTTTAAAGGTAATTTCTACATTTTCAACTTCTTTGCCTGCATAAATCGCAGGAAATGTAAATCTTACAACACCGTTTGCACTATCTTTTATTGGCGTAGTAAATACTTCTCCATCAGGAAAATTTTCTCGTCCATCACAGTTAATCCATTTTCTACCTTCAACACTAAGTGTTAAATCTGTACCATTTTTATTTACAAATCTAATCGTTTTTTTAGTGTTCATAAAGTCGGCAATTGTTTCTTGCTTTTTTGATATTTTAATCCATTCTTCAATTGGATTTTCTTTATGTAGTAAACCCGCACTAAAAACAAAATCCTCATATTCATCAAGAGACATAGAAGCGTCTTGTGCAGAGGCATTTGTTGGGAAAAGTGTTCCACACCATTTTATCTCTTTTGTTGCAATTTTATTAAAAAATTTACTTCTCCAATCTTTTTTACCTTCCATATTTTTAGTTATAGTTGAGGAGTCAATATTTGAAAATGGTTTTGTGTTATCATCGCCCCATATTGTTAAAAATGCATTATAATTATCAACTGTAATTTCATCTATTGGGCTCATAAACAGTAATTGCTCTTCTGTACCATTTTTTAGTAAAATCTCTTTGAGCTCATTTGATTGAATTCTTACATCAGGGAAAGCTCCTTTTAAAATAGCTTCTTTATAAACCTCTTTTATCAGAGGAAATGAGGCATTTGATGTCATTATTAATAACTTTTCTCCTTTTTGAATGTCAAGAGAGTAATTTACAAGTAATTTAGCTAGTTTTTCGATTCTAATATCCTTCATTCGTCCTCCAAACAATAAAAGTGTGTATTTTTAACATTTTAGAAGATTATTTTCAAATGATTTTATTTTTTACTCCATCTTTACAACAATTTAGAGAAATCATTAAGATTATTAATTGAATTTATTAGTGGGGGATATTAGTAATAAACCTTGTTAGAAATCATTAGTTATGTTAATATATATCGTTGTTTTGGGGTATTATGAATAAATTAATAAAAGTTTTTAGTAATAGATTGATTATACTTATAAGTTTTATTTTTTTAATATTATTATCATTGTCATCATTACTTTTTGTTAGTTTAAATAATGTAGCAATGTCTTTTTATATTTTAATGATTATTATTTCATTGTCTGTAATTGCTAAAAGATATTTCTCTGATAAAAATATTTTTAAAGAAATAGATTTTTTAAGTAAAAATATTGATGATTTTAATAAAATAACTTTTTTTAAAAATGATTTTGATGAATTGAGGGATAGGTTATATGGAAAGCTAGGTTCTATGGATGAATTATGGAATAGCTTTATAAATAGTTTTCATAAAACAGATGATAAATTAACCCAAACCGTTGATGCTGAATATTTCTTTAATACAGATACATTACTAAAAGATAGAATGAATTATAAACTATTAAATTACATACCACAGGCTTTGGTAGGTTTGGGATTATTAGGTACTTTTTTAGGTTTAACAATCGGTCTTTCCGAAATGGATTTAGGAAACAAAGAAAATATTAAAACAAGTATTGAAACTTTAATTAGTGGAACGAAAACATCATTTTCAACTAGTTTATTTGGTATGTATTTTTCAATAGTATTTTCTTTTTTTATTAATTTTTATATTGGATTTTATGAAAATAAAATTGTCAAATTAAAAAATAAATTAAATATGATTTTTCCAAAATCTAACGAAGATGAAAAGTTTAATATTTTACAAAAAGGAATAAAAGAGATTGTAACCTCAAATAAGGAGATGGCTGAAAGTATTGCAAATCAAATTGAGAGTAGTATGTTAGAAATAAATAAGGGGATTTCAAATAGTTTTAGTAGTGGTTTTCAAGAATCTATTGGAGAAAGTTTGGATAAAATATTTACAACTGATTTTGTTGAAAAATTTGAGAATATTAAAAATGAATTAATAGAAGTTTCAAAGCAAAATAATAAGTTTATAAATCATTATGCAGAAAAGATAAATGAAATAAATATTTATTCTGAAAATATTAAAAATGATTATAAAAAATTATCCTCTGAAGTATCAGAAAAATTTAATGAATTAATGAATAAAATTTTTAATATTTATTCTCAAATGAATAATAATTATAGTGACTTTATGGAATTAACAAAAGAAATTAATAATATTCAAAAAGAAAATAGAGAATATTTAGGAGAATTTGAGCATTTTAGTGAAAAATCATTTAAAATTACAAATTCATTGGATAATTTTATTAAAACAGAAAGTAATATTATTAATATATGGAAGCAGTATGAAAATAGTTTCTCTGATTTAGGGGAAAAGTTAGAAAATAATTTAAATAATTATAATAAAATACTAGATAGAACATCCCAAGAATATACTGAAATAATTAGAGATGGAGTTGATGAGTATACTGATAAGTTAAAAAAAGGAGTATTTGCCTTATTTAAAGATTATGATAGTAACTTAACAAAAGTTGTTGAAGAATTTAATACTATAATTAAGCATTTATCTGAAAAATTATCTGATTCAAATAATGTACTAAGTAAGCATCGTGAAATATTAAATAAAAATGAAAAACAAATTGGAAGATTAAATATTTTATTAAATAAAAAAGATTTAAATAGTTGATATGAAGTATATTATAAATAAAAAATCAGAAGAAATAGAAAAAACAAGTTATTGGTTGTCAATAGGTGATTTGATGGCAAGTATATTGATTGTTTTTATACTATTATTTGTATATAAAATACTAGAAACTCAAGAAACAAAAGACATAAATCAAAAATCTATAAAAGAATATAAAAAGGAAACGAAAAGAGTTAATAATGTTTTAAGAGAGAAAGAAAAAATAATAGAAGAATTAACAACTGTTAAGAATAAAATTATTGCAAAACTTAAAAGTGAATTTGAAAAAGAGGATATGAAAATTGATATTGATCCAATTACTGGTGATATTAAATTGGATGAAAAGATTTTATTTGATTATGGTAAAGCAAAATTAAAAAGAGCAGGAAAGAATTATTTAAAGATTTTTATCCCTAAATATGTTGATATTTTACTTGGAGATGAAAATATTAAAAAAGAAGTTGCTCAAATAATTGTAGAGGGACATACTGATGATAAAGGTGATTATTTGCATAATTTGAATCTTTCTCAGCAAAGAGCTTTTGCTGTTTTATGGTTTATATATAAAAATATGAAAGGCTTTAGAAATAAGGAATTATTAAAAAAATATATTACAGCAAATGGAAAAAGTGAAACTCAATTAATTATAGATGAAAATGGAAATATTAATCGGAAAAAAAGTAGAAGAGTTGTTTTTAAATTTAGATTAAAAAATGAGGAAACGATTAAAAAGATTAAGAATGAAATAAAAGGAGAAATAAAGTAGAATGGCTTATTATTTACCTCCTTTTAAAGATTTTAAACCAATTAAGCTAAGAAGAATTTTGAAAAAGATTGTAAAAGATAATAATAATTTGAAATATGATTTAACAAATGAGCAATTAAGAATACTTATAAAAAAGATTATAAATCAGAATATTCTAACAGCACTAGAATATGAAATTTTATTATTTAATTTTGATAAAATAATTGTACTATTACATGAAAGTAAAATTGAAACTTTTTTAAATTCATTAAAACAACAACTTATAGAAGTTGAAATATTAAATAATAATGTAGTAATAAAATTAATTTATGACAATATTATAAGGAATTATTCTGTTAAAAGTTTATATGAAAATATATTTAAAGAAATGGGTAGAAATATAATCTTACGAAATAATATTAGTTTAAATATTAGTAAGTATTTTTTACAAGAATATGATATCTTCATATTTTTAAGAAAAAAGTTTATAGATTATATGAATCAAAATGATGATTATTTAAATTTTAATAATTTATATAGACTATCTGTTGAAGGAAAAATTTATAAAGAAATTGTTTATTATTTCTTTTTAAACTATATTAACACCTTCTTAGATAAAAATATTGATTTGAAACTAATAGAATTATTTAAAAAAAATATTATAAATATTTCTGAAAGAAAAGATATTTATAATAAAATTTTTGAGTTTTATAGATTAAAAAAAGTAGATGATTATAATTATAATTGGTTTAAGTTCATTGATGATGATTTAGAAGACCCAAATAAAAAAATTGAAAATTGGTATGGAGTATATGAAGAATATATAAATATGATGAAAATATGGATAATAAAAGGTAAGCTTGAAGATTTTTTTGGAGGGAAGGATGGTTATGATAAAAAAAGATTGAAATTCTGGAAACAATATATTAAATATTTAATATCTATTAACTTTATTAAAGAATTGCATCGAACTATTATAATGAAAACTGATAATCATATTTTTATAGAATTTGGTGAAGTAGGTAATGCTTTTTTTATATATGAAAATAATGCAGATAATTTAAATGAATTAGAAGAAATAGAAAATGGAAATTATGAATATATATCTGATGCTGTTTATACTCTTAAGAATTTGTCATATAATAGAGAAAAATTAAGTCATTCAGGTAGTTGGTTTTATCGATTTCAGGAAAAATTATCTCATTTGGGTTATAAAATGTATTAGTATTAATATACAGGAGGAAAAAATGACAGAGAGTAATAGAATAGAATATAAACGGGAACTTACTGATAATCTTGAAAAAGAAGTTATTGCATTTTTAAATTATCGTGAAGGTGGAATTATTTATATTGGTATTGATAATAGTGGAAAAGTTATAGGTATAGATAATTCAGATGAACTTCAGTTAAAAATAAAAGATAGGCTTAAAAATAATATTCAACCATCATGCTTAGGACTTTTTGATGTTATCAATGAAAATGAATCAGGACAAAATATTATAAAAATAATTGTTGCTAGTGGTTCTGAAAAGCCTTATTATTTAAAGAAAAAAGGAATGTCAGAAAAGGGATGTTTTATTAGAATAGGCTCTGCATCAGAGCCTATGAGCATTACAATGATAGAAGATTTATTTTCTAAAAGGACCCGTAATTCTATTGGTAAAATTATTTCAAACAGGCAGGATTTAAGTTTTGAACAGTTAAAAATTTATTATAATGCTAAAAAACTAAAATTAAATGATAAATTTGCCAAAAACTTAGAGCTTTTGACCCCTGAAGGTAAATATAATTATGTTGCTTACTTAATGGCTGATGAAAATAGTAATTCTGTAAAACTTGCAAAATATTCAGGAATTAACAGAGTAGATTTAATTGAAAACAATGAATATGGATATTGCTCTCTTATTAAGGCTACAAAAGCAATTTTAGATAAACTTGAAATAGAAAATCGTACTTTTGCTAAAATAACAGCTAAAGAAAGGATAGAAGTTAATCTTTGGGATAAAATTGCTATAAGAGAGGCGGTTATTAATGCAATTGTTCATAATGATTACACCAGAGAAGTAGCCCCTAAATTTGAGATATTTTCGGATAGACTTGAAATTACTTCAGCTGGTTCTTTACCTAATGGAATGAGTAAAGAAGAATTTTTTGAAGGTTATTCTATACCTAAAAACAAAGAAATCATGAGAATATACAAAGATTTGGAACTAGTAGAACAATTAGGTTCAGGAATACCCAGAATATTGGAGGTTTATACCAAGGAAAGCTTTAAATTTACAGATAATTTTTTAAGAATGACCTTTAAATTTAATGAAACTATTGATAATAGTGGTAAAATAAATAAAGAAATAATAAAAAATGTCGGTAATATGTCGGGAAAAAATGTCGGTAATATGTCGGGAAAAAATGTCAGTAATGTAGCAATGAAAATTATTGAATTAATAAGTAATAACTCAAATATAACAATTTCCAGTATTGCATCAATTACTGGAGTTACAGAAAGAACTGTTGAAAGAAAAATTAAATTATTAAAAGAAAGTGGAAATTTAAAAAGAATTGGTGGAACAAGAGGATATTGGGAAGTGATTAAATGAGTATATTTAGTAAAATAAAAAAATCTTTTAAAAAAGAGGATAATTATAGATTTAGACTTTTTTATAAAGAAGAATTTATTAAGTTTGTGTTAGAAAATAATGAAAAGGAAGTTTTAATTAATAGTTTTGAAGATAAATTATATAAATATCTTCTTGAAACTGATATTTTTGAAATCTCAGAAGATAAATCATATTTAAAACTATATTATGATTCAATATATTTACTTGATGAAAATGACTTTGAATTCTTTAATTTACCAGAATACTTTACTGGATATATAAATATTGATACAGAGGCCACTT
>Ga0256827_10000083_pt1 | contig 48619 bp, 66 predicted proteins | sample CV84metaG_FD_185977 | JGI IMG/M metagenome (GOLD analysis project Ga0256827, IMG submission 185977) | Hydrothermal vent microbial communities from East Pacific Rise, Pacific Ocean - CV84 | ecosystem: Environmental > Aquatic > Marine > Hydrothermal vents | place: Pacific Ocean: East Pacific Rise... | reverse complement strand
CAAAGAAAACCATTGAGATTGAATGTATCAAGATGCGAAAGAAATCCGAAGAAGTGAAATGAATCAAAAGACTACAGAAATCCAACTAGGATGAATGAATCATAAGGAGAATTATGGATATTTATATCAAAATTGAACATGGACATTTCAAAACTAAAACTATTCCTAAATTTGAAAGGAAATGTGCAAATGGTCATTTTATTTCAACAACAAGCAATTTTAATTATTGTCCTGAATGTGGTATCGAATTCAAAGAATATAATAAAAAATGTAAAGAAGATTACAAAAAATTGAAAAAAGAAATCGACGAAGAAAATTTAACTACCCATAAAATCTTTAAAGCAGAAGCTCTTGATTATTGTGGTATTTTAGGTCATAAAAAAGCAGAACAAGCTTTTTTAATGGCTTGGGATAGAGGACATTCATCAGGATTGACATCAGTTGTTAATGAATTAGAAGACCTTGCTAGTTTAATGTCTTAAAATGGAATATAGATATATAGGAGATATCAAAAAACTAATACCGAATGGTTGGGTATTTCATAAATTATTTGCAAATAACTACAAAGTATATAACAAAAATAATATATGGATGTATGTTATTTCTAAAATGAGAATTGAAATAGATAATATAACAAGTAATGAAATTGTTATAGATTTCATTCTTGAAAACAAATCAAAACCAGATAGTTTTTGGACAAACAATAATTATAATACATTATTGGGGAATTATACCACTCCATTGTGGACATTGTTTGAAGGAAAAATTATTTCAACAAAAGAACTGCGTGAGAAAAAAAGAGAAATGAGAAAAAAAGAAAATTCAGACAGTTGTCCAATTACATTGATTAGTTTTGAAGTTTTTCTACCATTAGTGAATACCATATTAGAATTACAAAATTTAGGTGGTATCATAAAAAAATAAAATTAGAAATGAATCAGTAGCTCCAAGAAAACCAAAGAGTGACAATGTATCACTTAAAATTAGAAACCCAATCAGCAGAAATGTATCAAAATCTGCGAGAAAACCAATGAATGTTAATGAATCAGTATCGCCAAGAAAACCAAAAAACTTCAATGAAGCAAAATATCATAGAAAACCAAACACAAAAAAATGTGTCACAACATGCGAGAAAACCATTGTAGTAGAATGAATCAAAAATCCCGAGAAAACCAGCAAGAAACAATGTATCAGCTTAAATGAGAATCCCATCTGGAAAGAATGAATCACTCTATAATAGAAACCCAATCAGGAGAAATGTATCAAATCTGGAAAGAAAATCAGCAAGGACAAATGAATCAATAACACCAAGAAAACCAAATTGTGACAATGTATCAGCTTGAATTAGAATCCCACCGGGAAAGAATGAATCACTCAACAGTAGAAATCCAATCAGCGGAAATGTATCAATTATAGCAAGAAAACCAAAGTGTGACAATGAATCAAAAAACCGCAAGGAAACCAGCAGGATCCAATGTATCAAGATGAATTAGAAATCCAGTAGTGGATCAATGTATCAATACCCGAAAGAAAACCAACCGGAAAGAATGATGAAAAAATCCCTCACATGCAATTAAACATGTGAGGGATTTTTTTTGTAGTTATTTATTATATATATTAATTAGTATAAACAATCTTTTAACTTTTTCAAATCCATAGGAGGATATTATGGGAAAGTTCGCAGATTTAGTTCAGGATTATTCTAGTCATTTGGCTAATAGAATAATCCTGACTTCTCGGTATGGTGATCAAATACCATACCGAGAAGCGGTTCTTCGTTCCAAGATTGATAAACATCTTAGAACTAAGAATCTTCGTTCCATCGCCCACTATCTGGCATTGTATCATAGAGATTATGGTACAATGCCAGATAGTTTCTTAACTGATTTTGGGGGTCAGTTAAGAAAAGTGGATATCCGATCAAAAGTTGATCGGGGTATCCACTCATTTGGATACCCCCATACTGACGGAACACATCATTGGTTTGATGGTGGTTTCCGTCAGTAGAAAAAATCCCTCACACACAATCAAACATGTGAGGGATTTTTTTTGTTAAAATTTTAAATTATTCTATTGATCAGAATAATCCATAATTACAATATCACCAGAAGTTAATACTTGTGCAGCGGTGAAAGTAATTTCGCCCGTTGTAGCATTTGTAACTGTATAATCAGTGGTTAATATTTGTCTTACACCATTTAAATAAATAACACCATTAGCAAATCCATTAGTAGGAGCAGATGCTAATGTAGCTGTTTGGCTACCAATACTCAATGTGGTTGTGTTATTATATTTTCTATTATTAGCAGCACTTACTTTATTGTCAACATAATTAACAGTAGCAATAGCTTTGCTAACCGTACCATCAGGATCAATTCCGATTGTCCATGAATTGATTGTTGTGCCAGATGTAAAATTAGTTGCACCACTAACAAGAAATTGATCAGCATTTACAGAAAAATTCTGAGTTAATTGAACTTCAAAATTAGATAATTCACCACTAGCAGCTAAACCAAAATAAACATTTTCTGTGTATCCAACTAAATCACGATTACCATGAACAGTAAAATCATGATAATTAACATCAATCAATGTATCTTGATTTAATTGACCACCTAATTCAATTGTTCCTGAATTATTTGTTAAACCGTTATCAGCAGCAACACTTCCTACTGAACTATTGACATATGCAACAGTTGCAACAGCTAAATTAACAGTACCATCAGGAGATGTATCTAAAGACCAATTGTTAACACCACCTTCTAAAATACCACCAGTGCTACCATTTGATACAGAATCTTTCAATTCTATTCCAGTGAATTTGTATGACATATACAGTCTATCTGTTCTGATCAATATACTAGACAAATCCCCCATACCACTATTTTCCATAGTGGAAAATGTGATAGATGGATCTGTACTTGTGTCACCAGCATAAAACTGTGCATCCATCGAAAAATCATTTGCACCAACATAATTTTCTGAACTGATCAGCAATGATTTATTGTTTTGGAATTGCCATTGAATTGTATCTGTACTTGTGTCACCAACATCTATCGTACCAGAATTATTGGTAAGACCATTTCCAACAGTCAATGTATTTGTTGTAATATCACCTTTTAATTCAACAAGTGCATTGACAATACCATCATCGGTAAAATCTGCACGAAATTGATCAATCACATCACCAGCAGTTGTTCCATTTCCATTTCCATAATCAACGGTAGCTGTGACAGCAAGAGGAATATCAGTAGTAGTTGTAGCTGCTTGTACTTCTGAATCATTGAATCCAACATTACCACCAGCAATCGAAACATCATTTGAACCAGCTGTTATAGTGAAATCACCAGCTGTACTTGAATCGAATGTTCTCACACCAGTAATTGTGGTACGCAATTCCAAACCAGATGCAGTCACTTCAAGAGAATCACCATTAGTTGAACCAATGTTAACAGCCATATCATTTGCATTAACAATTAATGATAAATTTGCAGCAACTACATCAAAATCAGAACCATTTTGAACTAAACCTGCTCCTGCATTAACCGCACCAGCAGAAGAAAACTGAACAAATGTTAAATCATTTGTACCAATAACATCTGAACCTTTATCATTTGTACAAACAAATCCTTTATTATCATCCGAACCCTCTTCAATAAAAACAAAGAAAGCTCCTACACCATCACCAATTTCCCATCCAGATACTCTTTCCCATATACCTGTTCTAACAGTGTATAAACCATCTTCTGATGATGTTGTCTGGTCAGCTAATAGAATGTTATCTCCATCCACTAAAGCAACACCATCAATCGTTTGTGCGCCGGTTAAAGATGCAACATTACTTTGTGCTTTTACTCTTGCAACAAACTGTCCTTGAATACCTTGAATCAATCCATCTACATATTGTTTATTAGTTGCATCATGATTATTAACAGGATTTTTTAAACCTGTTATCAGAGCATCATTTGCTCCATTCGTGATATCCCAATCTGAACCATTGAGAAAATCAGTATTTAATTTCCCTAAATTAATACTAGCATCTAGTATTTGGGTATTCCCTCTTATTTGTGCCATTGTTGTAATTCCTTTTTTATATTTCTATTTATTCATACTATAAACAACTTCTCATCTTTTAAAATTTTTACATTAAAAATTTTCCTATAAAACTAAATATTCTAAAAACAAATTGACTAATTGTTTTAAATATTTTTATAAATATTTCTTTTATTTTTTTCATTATTTTATTCCTTTAGAATACATTACAAATGCTCTTTTCCCTTCTGGAATATGTGCAGTTTGTTTGAATCCATATTTCGAAAACACACCATTATAATATTCAACATTTTTATTTTCTTCTTTTCTAGCACGAATAAGAAAATTATCACTGATATCTGTCATAAATTTCATTATTCTTTCTTGTTCACCAATTTGTTCTTTTGAATTTTTTTCAAATTGAAATTTTCCTATATGATATAATACTGAAAAAGCAAATATATAATCAACTCTTCCTATAGATTCAAAATCAACATATGATATATCTTTATTGATATATTCAATATCTAAGTCAACCCCATCTTTTTTCTCATAATAATTTTTCAAGAACAATGCTTGTTTATAAAAAATCGGAGTAGTTTCTATACTAATAACACTTGCACCATTCTGTGCAGCTCGAATTGAATAATATCCGGCATTGCATCCAAGATCAATAATTTTTTTATTCTTAAAATCAGGAATCATACTATCTATTTTTTTCCATGTCAATTCAGATTCTTCCATTTTAGCATAAGGAGAACCTTTCTCAGATGTCATGATTCCTTCAATATTTATTTTCTGATACCAATGTCCTAAATTTCTAATTTGTTTTTCTAAATCATTTTGAGACATAATTACTCCACTTGTAGTCATATTTTTTTAATATATTCTCGATATGTATCGTATTTTTATATTTAGAATAACCTTTCAAAAATAAAAATATATTTGTCTTATCTTTAATTCTTTTCATCAAAATTCTTGCTATTGAATCATCTGTATTTTCAAATAATTTCATTCTACCTTGATCAATCAAATATACTTTTTTATCTTTTGTCCATATAGCATTAGACAAACTAAATTCATCATTAGATACAAATTTATTTTGTATTTCTATCAAATTCAATCTAGCCATCATTTCACCAGAAGCAATAAAAACTTCTGGTACATCAGTAACTCTTAATAACATAACACCATCAATCCATTCACTGAATTTATATTTCCCAAACACTCCTAAAATTTTAGGAATTTCAATATCATATTTATTAACAAGTATTTGAAGATGTGTTACTGATTCTTGATGTTTTATATCTAATCTAATAGATTGTGAATTTTTTATAGAAATTTTATATGCTTTTGGTTTATTATTATTTTCATCACATATCGAATTAATATTTTCAACTTGTAAATTAAATTTTTCATTTACTAGATTACATATTTTATCATATAATTTCTTATGTAATTTATTGATTTTAAAAGGATAAAATTCTTTCATATATTAATGATAATATTTAATTACAATTCTGTCACCAATAGTCAATGGTGTCATCGATTCTGTAAAAGTTATTGTATTAGAAGATAATGTCCATTCATAATCATCTTCTAATAACAAACCATTTTGATAAACATATATCTGTCTGTCTACATTATGTGTCCGTGTTAATGTAAATGTTTTATTTGATTCAAGTGTAGAGTCCACAACTATTCTATCTGTTTGTGGAATATCTCCTGTTGTTCCTGTTGAAGAAGCATATATCAAACCAGATGAAGCATCAACAAATAAATTATGATATGATGCTGGATGAGTAGATGTTATTTTTATTGTATCTAAATACAAACCATTTTGATTCAAATGACCAACAACAACAGGAGATGTATATGAATTTCCTACTAAGAAATTAATACTTTTTGTATCATCAACTGTCCCAATGACTAAATTTTGATCTGTAAAAAGAGCACCATTTCCAGCTAAGGTTGGAATCCAAAAATTATCAGAATATATACCAACATAAATATTATCTTGATAATCAGTGTTTGATTTATGTGCTTCAAATACAGCACCAGCACCATTTTCAGTATTTATATTTTCAAGGGTTATTATATTATAACCATTATGATTTTTTTCAATAACAATATTATCAACAAGAACATCAGATGGTTCTAAACGTGTACCAGTTTTTGTCCAAAGATTGCTTGATATAATTGAGCTATCTACATATTCTTTTGTAACAATAGCACGATTACCTTTAGAATTTATCAAAGCAATCGTATTCTCTGGTGAAACCAATGAACCATCTTTATAAATTTCAAAAGCATTTAATTTATTTGATGAACTTGTTCCAATACCAGTTTCATGAATAGTATCTGAATCTGTTCCAACATTATACATACCAGCAGAATGTTGATATGTATTTTGTGCTATTGTATTATAACCTTCTGCATGAGAAAAATTACTTTGTGCTGTTGTATTATAACCTTCTGCATGAGAGGCACCACCTTGTGATTTTGTAGCTTGTCCTTCTGCATGAGAAGCATTTCCATCCGCTATTGCAGAACGACCTTCTGAATGTGAACCATTCCCATTTGCTCTAGTATTTTCACCTTCTGCATGAGAACCTTCACCACTAGCTATTGTTCCTGTTCCTTCTGCTGTAGCCCAAAAATTTGTAGCTTTTGTATTACTTCCTTGTGCAACTGAATAATCACCAGTTGCATCTCCACCAGTAGCCGCATTTGCAGCAGTTCTGATAGAATTATTTCCAGATGAACCACTTATCCAAAATCCACCAGTAGCTATCACATTATCTATATATGCTCTTGTAGCCAATTCTCTATGAGCATCATTTTGAGGAGTATTTGAACCATCAATAGATTGATTCGTATCATCTATGATATAATCAATTTCTTTTATTTTTACTGATTTATCAGATTCAGATAATGTTGGTGAAGGAGCAGTTCCACTTGCACCAACTGTCCAATTTAAATCATAGTATGGTTTTGAAAGGTCTGTTGAAGTATCATTGTAATAATAAATATTATTAGGAGCAACAGATTGTAATTCCCATCTATAATTAGATGCATTCCAAACTAATCGATAATTTTTAAAAGTATAATACGGTTTTCCAGATAGAACACCCGCATATTCATACATTCCATTACAAGTAGATTCTCCTGCGTTTGAAATAAATATACCAGATGTTATTGTTATATCATCGATCTTTAAAGATTTAGCTTCTTCTGATATTGATCTAGTTTCATCGTGTGCAATATTTTCTGCGGTAATAGCATTATAATCAGAATAAGATCGTTCAACAAAATCTTTTGATATTTTCATATTTTAATCTTCCTCGCTATTACCATTTCCAAATTACACCAATACAATTTTTATATGTTTTTAATTTATAAAGTAATCCCGATTTTTTATTGAATCGGGATTACTTTATAAAAATTAATACATATATTCTACCATTACTTCATGTCCGGCTTTTAAATGAGCAGACAAACCAGTAGCAGAACCATTGTTATTGAAATGAAATTCATCAGAAGATGATCCAAGAATTTGGAAATCAGGAGTAGCGGATCTATTTGGTGCATCAGTATTTACTTGTTGTGGGCCAGAAACAACTGTTGCAGAAACAATACTTGCAGTAGAAGGCACTTGAGATAATGTAAAAAATCCAGTAGTATCTTCGGCAGAAGTGATTACATGATTTTCTTTGAAGAAAATCCAGTCACGTTCAACTTCTACACCAGTTCGATCATATACATATACTTCTGTGGCAGATTTTGCATAAAGAATTGCTTTTGCAATTTGCCCAATAGTTGTTGGTTTGGTAGCTGTCAAGGCACCAGCAGTTGATGGATCGAGATAATAAACTGTATCAGCAGTCAAACCAGATAATTTACTTGTATATCCATGTGTTACAACAACGAATGTATTAGCATCAATAATTTCATCAACTACACCAATAGCTTCTGCATTTGATAATGAATCTGCTTGTGCTAATGTCCAATTACCACTTGACATACGAATGACTTGACCAACAACAAATCCATGTGAATTCTGTGTAATAGTTTGTTCAAGATGATCAGATTGAATGTCTGCTAATTTATCATCAATACCTTTCAGATGTGCAGATAATCATCATCATTAGCGGCTTCTGAAATTGAAGAATCTGGTGTATAATTAGTTGGATCCCAATCAATATTTAAATGATCACCATCTAAATCATTAACATCAACACCAACCCCATTTCCAGTAACATTGATAGGAGCAATATCGCCACCAGTTGTTACATCAGGAACAAGATCAATTTGACCAGCATTAATTACCAAACCATTGCCAGCAGTCAATGTAGACAGTCCTTGATGCAAATGCCATGATGAACCATTAAAATGCCACCATTCATCAGGGGTAGTTGCCCATGCCAAAGCATTAGCATCTGTATCAGCACTAGCATCATATGTGACAACAAAATTACTTCCATCATATTCTACAATATCATCATCTTCCAGACCAGTAATAGTACCAAAATTAGCATGTAAATTACCAGCATCTTGAATAATATATCGATCACCAGTAGAGGGTGAAGCACCGGGATCTAATGTCGCATCTGTTTGTAAATCAATAACATCTGCACGAAGATTAGATATGGTTCCCTCAACATAAATACCTTGTGCATCTGCATTTAAACCACCTAATGGTTTAAATAAAAGTGTTAAATCATCTACTTGGGTAATATCAAAATGTTGTCCATTTTTATTAATCCACTCTGCATTCATTCTCATTGTTCAATTCCTCTTTAGTTATAAATTATTGTAATTACGTGACCATTTCTTAACTGGCCATCCAAAGTCAAACCATTCCACGTTACTCTTGTATTAACAGAACCTATTTCATAATCCATTCCTTCAATTTGATCACATGCTCCTTGTATTATAAAATCAAAAATTGTTGTAATAGGATTGCCTATTTCTATATATTTATTCAATATGTCTGTATTTGTTAATGTTTTTATAGATTTATATAATGATTGTGATGAACCACCTGCTCCTTTTGTTCCTATATATTTATAAAAAGAAATTTTAGGAGGCATATTAGATGGAACAGATGAATAAAATGTTAATACCCCTGCTTCTGTATCAACCAACCAATCTCCCATTCCAAATGGAATCAATGTACCATTTGAATTTGTCAATCTATAATTATAGCTTCCATCTGAATAATTAAATGGAATTGTATCTTTTAAATCACTATGAAAAAATGAATTTGTCAAACCCGGTACAGCAATTAATTCTTTATCTTGAAAATATTGAACAACTCCTGATATTTGGCCATTTGATAAAACAGGAGCAGTTGAAGGAATTAAATCGGATTGATTCCATATTTGTTCTTGGTGAAAAACACTGACTCTTCCCAAATAACCTTCTTCAAAAAATTGCTTTACTGTTGTTGTTTCTGATGTTCCTTGTAATTTTTTAAATAGTTTACTTGCTTTTTGATCAGTTGTTAATGCCATAATTTTATCCAATGATAATTTTTAAAATGATAAAATTCTTCAATTATATGTTCCTGGTATATTCATAAAAACAGACTATTCTATATATATTAAACATTGATAGGAACAAAATATTTATTTTTTAACAAAAAATAAAATAGGTGAAAAATGGTGCAGTAATAAAAAATGTGGATATGGTTTAGAAGATTTATCCGAAAATTCCAAACTCGATACTTCTGAAACGTGTTCAAAAGCATACTTGAATCATGTTTTGGAATTTCTTTAATCTTTGTGAAAGGATATCAAAAAATGAATAAACAAAAAAACAGATTCGGTGAAGGTATTATATATAATATAAAAGATCTCACAGGAAAAATATATTTTTCCTGTGCTGCATGTATGTCAGTTTATGCAGAAGTGTTAGGATGGTCAAATAAGAATAAAGAAAAAATAGTAAAATCTCCTGAATTAGCTGATAATATTATAGTTTTAACTTGTCAAGTAACAGATTTAGCAATACTAAATGACTTTAAAATTATAACAAATTTAAAAACTAGCTATCCTGATAAAAATTTTTTCTTTGGGGGATGTTTGTCACAACGATTCGATATAGAATTACCTGATTATATTATGAGAATTGATCATATCAGAGAAGATTACGAACCTATCAATGATAAATCTCTTGTTACTTATGAAAAACCTTTTTGGACAAATTGTTCTGATGATAATGATGACGAATTTGCTCAAGGAAATTTATTCAGACATATGTATCCTTTAAGAGTTGGAGTTGGTTGTCATGGAAAATGTAAATATTGTACAATCAGAACAACCAGAGGAATTGCATATGATCTTGATATAAATAAATTAGAACAAGAATTTATTGATAATGAAAATATTGTAATTATTGCTGATTCAATTTCATCAGATCAAATTATGGATTGTGCAAAATTAGCATTCAAACATAATAAAAAAATATCTTTTAGAAATGTCGAACCTCATAATGTTTTAGCATCTCGTATAACTCTTGCAGGATTGGCTGTAGATGGACTATTAAAAGTATTACACACACCTGTTCAAGCATTTGATGAAGATGTATTAAAGACTATGAACAGAAGTAAATCAGATGTTGATAAATTAATAAAATTCATTAAAACATTAAAAGATTTTGATGTTTTTACTGCTACTAACATTATTATCGATTATGATAATCACAAAAACAATTTCGATGAAATTTATAATGTGTTTGATTATGTTAGTTGGAATCCTTATTGGAATGGAGATTTTGATCTTCAAAAAGCATATGACAGATTCAATCATTATATATGGATAGGATAAAGGATTATTCAAATGATATATACAATTGAAAAAAAATTTATTTCTCTTAGTGGTTTTGCTAAATTAGGATGGCATCTTGGACGTGGTTATGTTAAAAAATGGATGACAGTTAAAAGAGAAAGATGGTGTGTGTTGAAAAACAATAGAGTAATAGCAGAATGTCGAGGCAAACAAATAGCCATTGCTATTAAAAATGCTTTAAATGAAACACATCAAGAAATTCCTAATGTTGTAAAAATTCAATTCAAATTATTAAAAGATTGGAATGAACATAAAAAGGGCACTATATTTGAAACATATGGTGGTCTTGTTGAAAGATTATATTCCAATAATGATTTTATCGAATTCAAGGATTTAAATTATTTCGAATCTATTGTACGGAAAATTATCCAATGATTGATTATGCTAATGAAATGTCTTCTAGACAATATAAAGAAAAAGGAATATGCCCAAGATGCAAAGGTTCAGGAAAAGAAGAAATAACATTTGATTATGACAATTCTGATAAAAAAACTTCTTGTTATAATATGTTAAAACAAATTGATAAAGTATCAAACGGATGTGATTGTTCTGAATGTGGGGGTGAAGGAAAAATTGATTTGTCATTATGGGCATACGAACAAAATGAAATAATAGAACATAAAAAAATATTATTAAATAGATTAATATATAACGATGGTACTGTATTGATAAAATCATTACCATATATTTGTTCATAAGGAGAATTGATGTCTAATTATAAACAAAAAATAATTCAAAAAATTATCAAAATGATTAATAGTTATCCAAACTTCTGTGATTATATGTACAAAAAAGATGGAAAATGGTATACTAATACCAATTGGACATGTGATCATTTCAAAGATATTGTTTTTGAAGGGAAAACAAAAGAAGAAGCAGTAGAAAAAATGATAGATTATTATAATGATAATATTATGAGTGCTATTCATAGTAAAACATCAAAAAATAAAAAAGAAATATGTAAATTGAGTCAAAATGATCCTGTTATACACAAAATTTTTCAACTAGGATATCAAGAAAAAATGACTTATATAGAAATGTTAGAAATGATGGTCATTGAATTATCGAAAAATTATAAAATAATAAAAGATCAAGTTATAAAAGATGCTGAATTTTTCAATATGCTTTGAATTAAAAAAATCCCTCTCACATAACCTATTTTATGTGAGAGGGATTTAAATAAAAGAAACAAAAGGAGAAAAGAAAGTTTCTTTTATTTTTTATTTTTCATTAATAAAATTATTTCTTTTATTGTATCATATAAACACCATAATCCGATAACAATATCCAACATTATTTGTGCTTCGTTTCCTTGTTCAATATCTATTCTTAGAAAATTTAAGAATACTAAGAATAAAACACCATTAAACATCAAATATGCAACAGAACCTTTTTCTTCTTCAAGATGATATTTTTCTTTTATATGATTTTTTGCAACATTCATCAATATTTTTTTCTGTTCGGATTTATTTGATATTCCTATTTTAGCTTTTTTATATTTATCCATAATAGCAGTAGTATCATCTTTTGCATTTTTAGATATTTCTCTTACTTTTGATCGTCCTACTATTCTTTCTACCATTGGTGAAAATTTCTTTTTAATCGAATCAATTATCTTAGATGGATTTTTAATTTTAGAAAAGGTAGAAAATTTATCAATAAATGAAAAAGATTCTTGTAATTCATCTAAATCAAATTCATTTTTTATTTCACTTTCACTTTTAAGAGAAATATCTTCTGAATTATAATCTCCTTTTCCATTCAATACTTCTTCAATTCTACTTTGCATAAATTTTATTTTTTTATTCAATTCTTCTTTTGGATCAACATTATCACAAGGTTCTGGTTGAAGGTCATATTGTGATGATAATGATTCCATAAAAGAATTTGTATATTTATTATGATCAAAATCCATGATAATTCCTTTATAAAGTACAAGGTTTCTTTAATGAAGCATTTCCTAATATTCGTCTTTTCCGTTCTCTTTCATTATACTCTTTCATATATATTTCATATTTTCTAGCTAAATTCATACCTATTTTATCAGAATTTTTATGAATATTATCGGCTGCTTTCTGTAATATAACGTAATCCATATCTAATCCTTTAAATTAATAGTATTGTCTTTTGGTGTTGAATCTGTTTTTCCATTCAAAACTTCTTCTATTCTACTATGAACATAATCAATTTTCTTTTTATCTCCACCAGATTTATTTTCATTTACACCATCATCTGTAGAAGAATTAAGATTCATTTGAGATGATGCTGTTTCTAAAAATACTTTTACATATTGTTCATGGTTAAAGTTCATAATGATATTTTCCTTTTCATTTTCATTATTTCTGCATTCATCATATATTTACATTTCTCAGGATCTTTTAATTTAGAACAATCCTTCATATATTTTTTCATAACAGCTATTTTCTTTTCATTAGCATTCTTTTTATTATTTTTAATACACTCTTCTTTTTCTTTTCCTATAAGATGATCACACATTTTATTCTGAGAAGAAACCATCATTTCTCTAGCTTTTTCTGCTTTTCTTTTTGCATATGCAATCCAAGCAGTAATACCAATAATCAACAATCCAATTCCTTCATTGATTTGATTATAACTTCTATCTTCTAATTTTTCTATAATCGAAAGAATTTTTTCATCACTATATTCAACTAATATTTCATCAGTTAATGTTGAAGGAAATAAATCAGAATATGTAGCTAATTCAGCCAAGAATAATCTACATGCCATATTATATTCTTTATTCATTTTTTCGCCACGGAAACATACTATTTAATTTTTCTTGAAATATAATCAATTCTTCTTTTGTTAATACAACAGAATCATTATTATCATCGAATAAATAAAATTTATCATTATTAGCTTTGAATAATTCTGGACAACAACCTTTTCCTCTACATAGTGAAAAAATTTTTTCCATTATTTTCCTCATCTTATATGGTTAATTTAATATTAATTTTCTTCATTAATATGTTCCTAATATTATAAAAAATCCATTTTATTATATATATCAAATAACGATATCAAATTATTTATTTAAAGGAGATAAAAATGGGTTGTTTTAGTTTTATGTGCAAAGTATGTGGAAAAGCAATTTTATCAAATTCATTCAGAGGACAAAGAGTTAAATTATTTCTTCTTAAAGAAGGAAAAGTAATTCAAGAAATGGAAGGAGAATATGATTCTTATGGAAGAGTTTTTTCAGATGATTTAAAATCTTCTATAGAATGGAAAGATCCTTTTCCAGAAGAAGAAACTGAAAAGAAAAAACATGATTGTTTATCTGGTGTATATGATGATTGGTCTAAAATATGTAGTTTAATGTTTTCTGAAAATAAAAACAATGGAATTGCAGCAATCCATACAAAATGTTTTACTGGAAAAATCCCTACTGAAAGATCAAAAGACGATCCAAATCAAGGATGGGGAGAAGATTGTGAATTGTTTGCAGATTATGAAAAAGGAGACCCAATTGATTAAAAAATTAAAATCTACTATTTTATATAAAAAAATATCATACCAATTAAAAATGTTCAAACATCGTCCAAGATTAATTTTAGATTCTCTCTTTATAAGAAAAGATGAATTTCATAAAAGTTTAAACATGAATGGCAGTGCTATTCTTGATATGAATAGTGATGATAGAAAAAAATATATAAGAAATTTGGTGAAAAGAAGACAAATTGCACATGAAAATGATTTTTATAATTTTCCTTTACTTTATATAAATGTAGGAAAAAACTTCAGTCAATATCTAGGTAGAAAAGTTGACGAAAATGATGCACTTTATTTCAGAAATAAATTTTTAAATTTTTTAGATAATGAAAATATATGGAAAGATAATAATATAGCAATAGAATTGGATTTTAAAAATGTAAATTCAATTCATCCTAGATGGGCATGTGAAACTTTTGGATATTTCAAAAAATATGCAACTACAAAACAAATATTAACCAAGATAAAATTTTCAAATATATCTCAAATAAAAATGGATATAATAAAACATGAAATAAAAAATTATCGACATATAAAATAATATTAAAAAGGAGAAAAGATGTGTTACAGACACCATATTTTGGAATGAATATTAATATAGGAAGTCATTATTCATGGTTAACAGAAGAATCTCTTGAAGGGCAATATGTCATAATGGATTTCTTATTACACCATTTGCATGATAAATGGGTATCTATATATATCGATGATTATTATGCAGAAATTAAAAATATTATTTCTAATCAATTATTAACTGTTTCATTATGCAAAAATGATAACACTGGCACATACCACCGAGTACAATTCAATTATTGTAAAAAAGTAAACTTTTTTAAACAATTATTAAGAAGATTCAAAAAATGGAGAGAAAGAAAAAATATTCTTGTTTGGTAATTAAACAATAACAAATTTGAAGGATATAATATGTTTAAACAATTTATTATGTTATTCCATCAATGGGAATATAGAAATCCTTATGATAGAACATGCAAAATATGCGGAAGACATGAAGTTGAGCATTGTTGGGGTATGTCATATTTCGAATGGAATTCTGGTTGGTGGGAAATTTTTGATGATGGAGATTTAACAAAACATACCAATCTTGGTAAAAGGATTATAGCATGGATAAAAGAATTAGTTACTTATTGAAATGTGAAAAATGTGGTAATCTTGAAGAATTTATTGCCAGAGATACAAATATTAATAGTATATTAACTGATCAAGATATATTCAATATGATAGTTGAACATCTTGATGCACCAAGAACTATTTCTTATTGTTTCGAATGTAGAATGTCTACATTACAAACAAGAGTTGCATGGATTGGAGTAACTGATGAAGAAAAATCTGATATCAATAATAAAATATCAGAATCAACTATAAACAAATTTATAGAATATTTATCAGAAATTCATCCAGATCATCCTCATTTTTTCGTTGATGAAAAATTACCAGTTGAACAATGGGAACAAAAAGATTTTCCTCATCAATGGATAAAAGTAGATGAAAAAGATGATGTTGTTTTATATAAAGATTTTAGTTATAGTTATTTATTATTGACAGTGAATAATACAATTGAAGATCATGGTCAAAATTTCGTTAAATCAAAAAATTATAAATATTTTGGTTTAGATACATGTTACACAACAACTGAACCTATGATTTACAAACATTAAAAATAAGGAAATAAAACATGGCTAAAATATTATATGTCTTTGTAATCACTCAATTGTTCACAAATGGAATATGGATTTTTAACACATTTTCTTTAAAAAAAGATTTAAGTATTTTAACTGCTATGATAATAATTTTTTCAGGAATCTTTATCTCTTTATCAATCATAGTATATATTTACAAACAATGGGATAACTGAATCAATCTTCTCCATGTCTTAAAAAATAAATATAATCTTCTAAGATATGGAGAAGATAACACATCCCAGCTCCATATAACGCATAAACAAAACACCATATAAATGATGTATCAAATTGATATATTAAATATGGTGATAATAACAAACCAATCCAAAAACCAGAACAATGATAACATTTTATTAATTTTTCAGAAAAATCATCTTTGATTATTTCTCTTAATGAAACTATTAATTCGTTGGGACTTTCAATGAAACCAAATGTCAAAGAATAACAAGCAATTGAATAAATTATTAAATCTTTCATACACCCTCTCTTTAAAAAAATTAAAATATTTTTCAATTTCACATTATTATGTTCCTTGTGTATGATAAACAAACCTATTAAAATTATTCATTTATAACAAAAAGGAAATATCATGAAATCAGTAGAAAAAGAAAAAATATTAGAAGAATTAAAAAAAATATATCCAAATCATGATCATATCATCGGAGGATCACCAATGTCCCTCGATGATTGGAAAAATAAAAATAATCCTTATCATTGGATAAAAGAAGCACATGATAACAATGTTGAATTATATAATGATGTTGGATATGGACATTTGATGTTAGTTATTGATGGAGTGATTAATGCACATGGAATAGATTGTGTAGTTTCTTCAACAAACGAATATATTGGATGTTCTGGTGCATATACAGGAATTGATGGTATTATTCTATACAAAAGATGTCATGTCAAAAAGGAAATAAAGTAATATGTCAAATAAAGAAATAGATAACTTAATTAAAAAATCTATAGGAATATATAAATATAGATTAAAAAATGATTTATCAGAAATTGAAAGAATTCTTGTTAAGAAATGGCATGAAATGAATAATGAAGATAATTTAGCAACAAGAACTACAATTGATTGCCTTTTTACAATTCATTCTAAAAATGAATTCCCAACAGATAGAGATAAAATTGTAGCAGAAACAATTATACAATGGCTCGGAACAAATGTTGGATGTTGTTTTTTACAAGAGTGTGGTTTTTATCGATCAAAAATCGAGGAAAAATAAATGAAAAATAAAATATTTTATGTTTTTCATGACAATGGTCATGGCACATTAGAACAATTAAGTATTCCTCTTAATAGCATAGAAAAAGCAGAACAATTTTGTGATGCATATAAATATAAAACAACCTATATATTCAAACTTCTAAAAAAGGTGGTTAAAAAATGAATATTCAAATAACTGCTAAAGAATTATTAGACAAAGGAAAATGGGATGAAGCATGTGAAATAAAAGGATTGAATCCGTGGTGTATCAATGAAGGTATGATGGATTCATCTGAATCATTATCATTTACATTAAAAGAAGCAGAACAATTAGGTTTGATCAATAAATGAAATCGAATATTGAATTGATATTGGTATTAGTAACTATTGCTGGAATATTATTTCTATATTGTTTATTTTTTATAGGAGAAATGAAAAGATTAGATTTAAAAATAAAAGATTTAACTAAAAAACTTTTACCATTTACTAAAAAAGGAAATAACATGTCAGATTCTCTTGGAGACAGAATTAAAGGATACGAAAAAACATTTAATTATAAATATGTTAAAAAAGCTCCTTTGATGATTCGTGTAGATGGAAAGGCATTTCATACGTTTACAAAAAATATGGAAAAACCTTTTGATCATAATATGATGTCTGCAATGGTACAAGCTGCCTTGACCACTGCGAGTAACATGCAAGGATTCAAAGTTGGATATGTTCAAAGTGATGAAGCTACTTTCTGTTTAACTGATTATGATACAATTGAAACACAAGGATGGTTTGATTATAAACTTAATAAAATAGTTTCAATTTCCGCAGCAACAATGTCGGTAGCATTCAATAAACATTATCCAAATCCCTATTCACCTGTTTTTGACAGCAGAGGATTCACAATACCAAAAGAAGATGTTATTAATGCTTTTTTATGGAGAGCAAAAGACTGGGAAAGAAACAGTCTACAAATGTATTGCCGCGCTCATTATAGTCATAGAGAATTACATCAAAAGAATTTTTATCAACAACATGAAATGTTACATCAAAAAGGATTAAACTGGGCTACTGATTTAACTAATCAAGAAAAAAATGGAACTTTCTTAATTAATTCAGAAGAAGGAATCATTGTTTGTCATGATTTAGAACCAAAATTTGAAACTTTAAATAATAAATTTGGTCATATGTTTGAATAAAATTATTAATAAATACAAAGGAGTATGTTAATGAATTTCGAATCAATTCAAAAAGTTATTGCAGAAAAAATTCTACAATTAACAACATCCAATGAAATCTTATACACTACTAATTTAGATAAACATGCTTTGTGGAATGTTTATCTAAGTTCATTTCCAGAAGGAACAAATCCAATGTTCAGAGAAAGAACTGAACATGATTGTCAATGTTGTAAAAATTTCATTCGTGACATTGGTCATGTTGTCGCAATCAATGATGATTTAAAATTAGAATCAGTTTGGGATGTTGAAAACGTAAATGGATATAATGAAATGGATAATGGATACAAAGTAGTATGTAAAGCATTATCCGAATATGTTAAAAAACACTCAATCAATTCTATTTTTAAATATGAACAAAATATTGTTGGTAAAGAAACTACTTATATCAACAATGAAACATGGCATCATTTTTATGGTAATATTGATGAAAAACATGTATCTAAAAATACTGATATGTTTTCAAGTGGTCAATTATTAACTGACCACGGTGTTATGATCAGAGGATTTAATGAAATATCATTTCATGCTATTGAAATTGCTATAGAATTACTTGAGCAAATTTCAATACCAAGAGGTGAAGAATTTAAAAAAAGTGTTATTAATTATTATAATTTCCGAAAAGATTCAATTGATATTCCAATCAGTGATGTTAATCATTATATATGGAAAAATATTACAAACAAATTGTTACTTATTAAAAATACTGTAATAGGAACTTTGTTGTGTGATATTACAGATGGTATCAATCTCGAAGTAGCTGTTGATAAATTTGGGCAGAAAATGGATGGATACAAGCGTCCTACCTCACTTGTTACTGGTAAAATGATTGATAATGCTAAGAAAACAATTGAAGAAATCGGTAGAACAGAATCATTAGAAAGAAGACATGCATCAATTGAAGATATAACAATTAACAACGTGTTATTTGCAGATAGATCAGCTCAAAAAGAAATGGATGCATTTGATCAATTAAAATCAAAAATTCCATCGAAAAAATCTGTTAAAAATTTTGATAAAGTAGAAGAAGTTCATATTGAAAAATTTATTTCTGATATTTTACCAACTGTTGAAGAAATTGAATTATTCGTTAATAATGATCTATCGAATAATTTTATGACTCTAACAGCACCAGTTAATACAAATGCTCCTTTATTGATGAAATGGAATAATAATTTTGCATGGGATTATATCAACAATCGTGCAGATTCTTCAATGAAAGATTTAGTTAAAAAACATGGGGGTAATATAAATGGTGATCATCGTTTCAGTATTAGATGGAATGAAAATAATGATTCCCGTGATGACTTAGATGCCCATTGTGTCGAGCCAAATGGTTTTAGAATATTTTATGAAAATGCAAAAAAATTACATCCTTCATCTGGAAGATTAGATGTTGATATTATTGATCCTGGGAATGAACCTGCTGTTGAAAATATTGTTTATGCTGATAAACGAAAAATGCCTATTGGTGATTATAAATTTTCTGTTTTGAATTATCATAGAAAAGGTGGAGTTGGTGGATTTTCAGCAGAAATCGAATTTAATGGAAAAATATATGAATATGAATATCCTAAATCTTTAATGGACAAAGAAAGAATTCATATCGCAACTACTACATGGGATGGGAAAAAATTTAGCATCAAACACCATTTAAAACCAATATCTGAAAAATCAGAAACAATTTGGAATATTGATACAAATAATTTCCATAAAGTAAGAGTTGTTATGTATTCCCCTAATTATTGGGATACGAATGAAGTAGGAAATAAACATTATTTCTTTATATTAGATGATTGTAAAAATCCAGACAAAGTCAGAGGATTTTATAATGAATTTCTTATGGATGAATTAACACCCCATCGAAAAGTATTTGAAATTTTAGGAAATTCAATGGCTATTGAATATTCGGATGAACAATTATCTGGTATTGGTATTTCATCAACAAAGAAGCAAACAATCGTTTGTCGCATAAAGGGTGCGACACAACGAATTCTCAAAATTAACTTTTAAAAGGAGAAAAAAATGAGTGTAGATTTTGAAGCAGCTACTAGGCTAAAATTGCGTTGGAATGTTGGAAAAGGATTATCTTCTGTGGAAGATTTATGGGATACCCCTCTTCCAACATTAGATAAAACAGCTATTCAATTAACAGAAGAAATTGGAAAACCAATTTCTTTTCTAAAAACACATAAACAAACAAATGAAGAAAAATTAAATGAACTTCGACTTGCAATTATTACATATATTATTACTGTGCGAGAAAATGAAGCAGAAATAAAAATCAAAATTTCGAAAAATAAAAAAGAAATTGAGAAACTTCAAAAAATGATGGATGAAAAATTGTTAAGTAATGCATCTCCTGATGATATTCAAAAACGAATTGATGAATTAAAAAAAGAAATGTAACAATCTTCTTTAACCTAAAAAATCCCTCATACGCCACTATTTCGTATGAGGGATTTTTTATTATTCTTAAATATTATTTACAACAACATGTTCCTACATAACCATAACTACCATTGAATCCAGTAGCATCACCGAGAATCACAACTGTTTGACTTTTGGCTGTCCCATAAACTTCTGCATTAATATTTTCAACAGCAGTTAGATCATCACCAACTGCTTCGCTAAGAAAATAATCCAAAATATTAACTTCTAATGCATAAGAATCTAAGATTGATGTATAAACAGCTTCGTGACCTTTACCATCATGAAATTTAATAGTAATGATATTAGACATATTTGATGTATTAGAAATAGCTATTCCTGTCCACCAACCACCAGATTGTGAAATTAGATATGGTAAATCATAATTACATACATTATTAACACATCCAAATATACCAACTGTTGAAACACATGAACAAATACCAGGACATGTTGCACAAACAACACTAGCATCCCGTATAATAATCGACACCTTTACTTCATCACCAATTGAAACAATAGAATTATCATAATACATAGCAGGAATATCTACTAAAATATATGATCTGGCTGGATCGAAAATTTTAGCTGGAACAGTGCTAATACAAACTGCTTGTTTGTCAACAGGAGGGGATGAACAATTAATATTTACAGGATTATAACCAGTATTATGATCAATATCACTACAAGTTGCTATTGTTCCATCAATAACTTCTTTATTTGCATTTCTATAACTACAAACGGGTGTATACGTAGTATTTCCATTCAATCCAATACAAATAGCATTTTCATCTTCAAAAGTTGTAACAGCAACCATAGAATACCCAACAGGAGTTGCAGATACCGATGGATTGATGGGTGCCCAATATACACCTGGTGTTAAAATCACAACACCAATCGAATATTCTTTATCAACATCAAATTCATCCACACGATCACAATCACATACTTTGAATACAATACCTTTTGGTGCATCAAAAGAATTACAATAACCACTTTGATTTTCATAATCAAATGCTTCACATGTGCATCCACTATTGTTACAATATTTGATTTTCCCAATTTCTTGATTTGGGCATTTATGATTACAAGGATTGCTTTGTTCTGCGGCATAAATTGATCCAATATTAAATGTCAATAAAATACACACGCAAACAATAATCTTTGTAATCATCTTTTTTTCTTTAAACATAATACATCTCCTCTTCTAAATCTTTTTTGAAGTTTGTGTTATTTTATGTGAATATAAAATAACTGAAAAATAATAAATACTATCTATCTATTATATGTTCCTGGTATAATAAAACAAAACTCTGATCATAAAAAATAAAATTTTCTATATATATCACATAATGATATAAAAAGATAGTTAATTTTTAGTATAAAGGAAATAATTATGGGAATAATCATAAAGGGAAAATTGATAATATTTAATAATTATCATAGTTATATAATTATTAAATGTATGTTAGAAGAAATCACTGATATTTGTGAAAAATACCTCCAATGTATAACTAATCATTGGATGGAAATAACTATGGAGGTAAAGGTAAATGAAAGCTGATTTTTATAGGTTATATTGTGTGGAATGTAAAAAATTCCACACAATTGAAGAAAAAGATGTTAACACCATTCTCGATTTAGAAATAGATCGAGTAATTTTTAAATCGAAATGCCCTGTCTGTAAAAAAGAAATACTTTCAACTCGTTTGTTATTCAACAGATAAAGGAGGATACATGAGAGGCAAAAAACTTGAGTATGGAATGAGAAGATTGTCAATCAACAGTCTTCTTCCAACAGATATTATAGTTTTAGATTTGAAGAAAAATGAAGAATTTCCCAAAATTCTACTCAATCGAAAACTGAATATTTATGTTAGGAAAGCTGATGTAGATCGTTCAGGTGTTATCATTCCGAAAGAAATTAAAATTTATGATATTGAAGATGAAAATCAAGATTTTCCTGATTTCAATGTCTTCATCAAAAATCATAGTGGTTTCAAGCATGGATTGGATATCCAGCTTGATGTTGCATAATTTAAAAAAGGAGATAAAATGAAAAAAGTAAAAATTACCGAAACAGATATTTTCGTAGACGACATCAGTTTTCCGTATGATGTTATGGATAACAATATTTATACAGAAGATTCGTCTGATGATGAAATGGATTTTGATGATGGTTTCTTCGTAGCCGAAGATATCAAAATCGGAAAAACCCGTTTCAGGATTATTGCGAATAAGGAAAATTCTAATTTTTTAAAAATCGAACAATGGCATGTTCACGAAGATTCGAATTGGTTGGATGTCTATATGGCAGGAAAAGATTATATCACACATGCACTTCCAGTTGATGCTTTGAAACCATCTGATAAAATTGAATTTGTGTATGATACAAATCTACCTGAAATTCCCGATGTTCTTCTCGATAAAAATCTGAATATCGCAATGTTATTTGATGAAGATATCGAATTGCCGAATGAAAACTTCCGTTTCAGGGAGGAACGGAATTACGAAGAAGTTTTTGATATTATCATCGAAAATGATGTAAAAGATAGTTTGAAGGTTCCACATAAATTGATTATTTTGCGGAATATCAAATTATAGTAACAAAAAAAATACTTTATGATATCATAAAGTATTTTTTTTGTTTATTTTCGTTTTGTTATTAGAATTATCTTTTCAATCTACCATCTTTTCGCATTTCTAAAAACAATGCGTACATTTTATCTCTGTTGTCAATATGATCTTGTGTTCTTTTGATTTCTTTCTTCATCAATTGTGTAGTTTCTGGTAATTGGATTTTGACATATCCTTTATCTTTAGACATTTTCTTGACTGCATGTGTATACATCTCATCAAATACTTCTTCGTCTGATGTATCGTTATCGTCCTTCAATGAATCTAATCTATATAACCACATTCTTTCCAACAATCTTTCGATATTGAATAATGATGTCCTGTCTGAATCAGAAACAATCTTTCCATAAATAGAACGAATTGGATTTTTTCCAGATGCTCTATGATCTTCACATGCTTGTGCGATTGTTTCTATTTCATCTTCATTAAACCATTTCTTCAAAGTCTTCAATCGTCTAACTATTTTCCCTGAATGAATATGATGATCTTCTCTGTTCACTCGTAAACCAACATCATGAAAAGCAGCGGATACATAAAGAATATTCAGATCTATTTTATCTTTTACTTTTTTTGCCAATTTCAAAGCAAACTCAACTACTTCATTCAAATGACTAACGTCATGACCTGCATCATGACGTTTATACATTGGAACAACTTTTCTGTTTATAAAATCAGCTAATGATTTATTTAATTTTTTGGAGATCATTTTTATATTCTTGAATTTTGTTAGAAATCTTTTCTATTCTTTTATTAATTTTCTCTTTTATTTTTTTGCCTTTTTCAGTATTTTTTACTTTCTTTAAAGCACTTTTCATCATCGTCAATTTATGAGAAAGATCAGATATTCTTACTTTTAAAATACATATTTTTCTTTCTTTTGAAAACAATGGATGGTATTCTCTACATACACTAAGATCAAAATGCAATTTTTTATTTGCATTTTTCCATTCTGTATATACAGCTACCCCAAGAACAATAATTATATAAGCAGGTACGAATTCTAGTGGCACCATTACTTCTTGAAATATATTTTCTATTTTATCATCTGAATAATTAAGAATATTATTGGATTGCTCAACAGTTATTTTTTCCGAATGTTGGGATAATTCGTATAAAAATTTTCTTTTTAATTGTATTTTCATAATTACACTTCTGTAATATTCAAATCTCTAAATTGTTTGTTACTTCCATTCGGAATTCCGATACGTATATAAACAACACCTGTTCTTACAGTAGGTCCGAATGTAACACGTTTAACTGTTGGTGTACTTGACGCAAATACCATAGCATAATCATTGTCATTCACAGGAGAACCAACACCCGGATATGACATATTAGCATTTAACCATCCAGTAGCACCTTCTACTTTTACATGAATTTCTATACCAGATGTTTCTACACCAGACCATGTACCAGCAGTATTATTGAAAACAATATTCAATCCAGATTTATTAACAATTGAAATACTTTCAAATGTTACATATCGCATATCTGTTCCCATACCGGATGAATAATCCGGGCCTGCTGTTGGAAGATTATTAGAATAATTTCCTGTAGGTCTTCGATATCTACCATTTAATAATTGCAATTCCGTATCATAAGGATAAGATTTTATTGAATGTGTAGAATCATATGTATCTCCAAATTCATTTCCATTCAATCCTTTTATAGGATACGAACCACTTCCTGATCTAACACGATTTTCATTAGAAACAGTATCTACTCTTGCACCTGTTAAATGATTCGTAGAAGGACATGCTTCTTTCGAATTATAAGGAGTGATAGTTAATGGAATATTTTCAGAATAGACATTATTCAAAACAGTTACAGAATCAGATATACTTATAATATCATTTTCTGCCGGTGGAGAAGATACATCAAAATTAACATTAGAAGTATAATTACTTTTAATAGTTGCTACATATAATATATGATAATGTTTTCCAACAGCATGTAATAATTGTGCAACAAGAGATATAGAATCTCCTGCGGCTAACGAGGGTACACCAGAAATCCATTTAGATGAAGATCCTGGTAAAGATGATACCGGATTATTAATAACTGCTGTAATTGGATTATCTACCCATATTTGTTGTTCTGTTTCTCCTGATACAGAATGATTCATAGAAAAAATATGTTTATCATATGTCAACACAGAAGAAGGAACAACATCTGCTGATAATTGCATCCAGAATCCTTCTTTACCATTTTGACCAGCATAAGGATCAGAATCATCAGTAATAGTTAATGATTGATCACTTAATCCGATATCAACATTTGTTGTTAAAGTAACCATACCAGAAATAACATTATCTATTTCACATTGGAGATCACCAGAATTTCCATCAAAAAAGTTAACAGCAAATGCCCTAGGTTTTGTATTATCCGTACAGGGATTATGTAATATACCAGATGTTTCTTCTCTTGCTTGATATATACCATCAAATTGAAGAGGTACATTTGATAAATCATCTGGTTTGGATGGTAACAATTTTAAGAGAACTTCATTTATATCATCAAAAGCATTTGAGCAAGAATATAATGATGTCCAATAATTAAAAAATCCATCAGCATATGTCCCATCAGAAGGCACTCCTAATGTACAAGGTCCAGTGTTACCAACTGTGAAATTTATATTATCTCTTAACATAATTTTAATTTATATACAACATTATGATGAAAAACACCATCTTGTACCAGAATAAACACATGATACAAAATCCCCTTGAGATAATTCCTTCAAAACAGTTACCCCATCCATAATTCTCATAGAAAAATTAGCATCACATGCTAATTTTATAGACATCCCTTTTTGAAGCCATGTTGGTGAAAAATAGTAATCAATATTTTTTGTAGCACCTTCATTTGTAATTAAAAGATCTCTAAAAAAATTATAATCTGATATATCATAATAATCTTCAACACTAAGCTTTTCAACTAATTGTGAAGACATTTTATTTTCATTTATTTTAATATAATTTTGATCATAATTGCTATCCTGAATCAATGAATCAATTGGTGTATTTTCTTTTATGTATAATTGAGTATTTATCAAAGAACAAACAAATGCCCCATTGTATTGATTTTCTCCTGTTATCCTAATAATAGAATCACGAGATTTTATTGCTACTGCCATATTATCTATTACACAATCTTTTATTTGTAAATCGGTATTATTAATAGATATCATCGCCATGTCCACACTTGCACTCATATCAGCATCGACGATAGTATCATGTACGTCTAAATTTTTAACACTATTTGCATATATAATACTTTCTTGATCTAGACCATCACAGTAAAATTCAATATCAGCCAATATTACCGACAAATCACAGTTATTTACTTTTAATAATTCATAATCCCATTCATATGGACATACTATTTTATTATTCCCTGATCCTATTATTCTAATAGAACCTAATCCATAAAAATCTTCAATAGTAGGGGTGTTGTTTGATATGGTATAATCTAATGATGGATTCGAACTATCATCATTGAACCAAAATGTTATCTCTACATCTTTATTTATTTTCTTTTTAACATTATCAATCATGTTCTGAATTTGTATATTTGTCATCGTGGGGGTGAATTCGATTGTTCTTGATACAGTTTCAGCATCTTCTACCACACCACCACCTGATGATGACATTTTTATAATACTCCATTTTCCAGTTTGTCGTTCAGCTGATGCCCACACCAATTGAGTTAAATCACCTTCATGCAAAACTGTTAAAATATTAGAATCATGGTCTTTGATTGTTATATCGTGTTCATAACAAGCAAATGATATTTTCATTCCTTTATTCCCTTCTGGCATAGTAACATCCAAAACATCATTTGCATTTCTATTAGTAACCAATAAATCTTTATAACAATCTCCTTCATCTATTACAGATAGATTACTTAATAACAAATCAACTGTATGTTGTTGATGGGATTTATATAAAAATTGTATATCATAAAAAATATTAACAGGATCTAATGTATGATATGCATCCTGGGTACTTTCTTTTGTAAACAATTCAGAATTATCAAAATCATATAAATACATAACATGACCAGTAAAACCACCATTTTCTCTAACAATAGAATTTTTCGCATATATCATTTTTTGCCAACCATGTACGTAAGAATCTTTCATAGATAATTCAGAATCATACATATCTATCATAGTTGTTGTTGTCGCTGCACTAGAATCTGCATCAAATGTTGAATGGTGTATATTCAAATATTCTACTTTATCAACATATATACAATTTATGTCTTCTGGTGTCGTATCGTAAAAATATGTATAGAATTCTATATATTCTAAATTAACATACAAATTACAATTCAAAATACATATCATATATCCAATGGTGTTTTCTGTATTTTCTATAACATTGGGTGATCCTGCAATAGTGATTTTTCCTTGTCCATAGAAACCACTAAAAGTGAAAGCTGTATCATCAACAAAATAATTTATATGTGGATTTGCTTCATCATAATTAAACCAAAATGTTATTTCCACTCCACTTTCTATTTTTTTCTTTACAGAATCAATTTGATTTTGAATTTCTATGTTTGTCATGAGTGGATTAAATTCTATTACCCGTGATATTGTCTCTGAATCAACTGGATTAACTGGTGGATTTCCTCCCCCACCATCTTCATTTCCAATTTCATAATGATACCAATCAGAGCCTATGCATGTGACTTTCGTTTCTTGACCAGGATCTATTGTATCTAATAAATTTAAATTAGAATGGTCGTATATATGTATTCGTCCCAATCCATTAGTAGCATTCATAATATAAAAAACTCTTCCATTATTCTCACTAGGAGAAGGAAGAATAACTCTATATGTACTATTTCCACAATCTAATTTTTGCACTGATGAATCTTCATCTGTTAATATTTTATTAGATAATAGAACTTCTTCATTTGGATTCAAAAAATGAAATGAACCAATTATTGCTTTTGGTTGTATATATGCTCTTTTAGCCATTGTATCATCCCTTGTTTGCTATATATTAAGGTATTATAATTTTAAATGAATCTATTTCAACAGTCCCATCTGTTAATTCCATATCTGTTGCATTATTAATAAATAAATGACCACCACGAGTTATTTCATAACCTTTTGTATTTGGCATAACCTCGGGTGTACCAGATTCAGTCATTGATCTTTTACAATCAATCATAGAAATTTTATAATCTCCTTGTGAAAATATACAAATTTCCAAATTTCCAAAACTAGTATTTTTTATAGATACGATCGAACAATTTATCGGTTGGTTATTATCAAAATCACAATGTATTCCATGATTTCCAATAATAGATCCTTTATATGTTATTCTACATTGATCTAAATTCAATATAGAATAATAATTATTTATATAAAAAATTGGATAATCAGAAGGTGGGTTGTATTTAGAAGAAGCAATTTTACAATTTAATAGAAAAGATTTTATTTTATAATTATCATGATAATAAATAGGATGATTGTGTAACGGAGAAATAGTTCCTGTGCTTTCTAAAATAATATCTTGCATATTGATTGCAACATTCTGATTATTTTTTACTTCGATTGCATTTCCATTTGAAGATAATATAGAAGCAAAACATCCAGAAACAGTTGATTTGATGTTTAATTTCCCACCACCATAAAAACCGTCTATGACAATATTCGTATCAACAAAAACATTATCAGCAAAATTTAAATTGACTGTTAAAGTAGGTGGTATACATTTAGGAATATTCGAAATAATATTATTTATTTCGATATTAGTCATTGATGTATCAAAAGAATAATTAGAAATAGTTGGATTAGACATCGTATTTGTTAATTTGATATCATAAATTCTCCATTCATTATTCAAACAAATCAATTGTCTTCTTTCATTTGGTACAATATCACATAATTTAATAGTTTTTGTAAATTCCCAAACCTCTAACAATCCATGTAATTGATTAGAAGTATTAATTATATCAAAAATCATACCTTCACAATACACAACTTCTGGAAGAATAATTTTAAAAGAATTGTTACCTGGATTCAATGCTTGAATAGATGAATCAATTGGTATCAATTGTTTATCGATTGAAATGATTTCAAAATTCGGATTCAAATATTGAATATTTCCCATTATGGTTTTGGGTTGTACATAAGCTCGTGTTGCCATTTTAAATATCCTTTATAAAATTATGAATAAATTCGTCCACCATCTTCTGTTGATGCATTATCATTTGAACCAGATGGAGAATTATTATCCCATAAATTAATTACAGAACCCTTAGAAGCAGCTATTCCATATAATGGTTTAGCAGTATCATTTGATAAACTATTATTAATTGAAATTCTTGACATATTAGTTGCGTTTATTCCAATTTTTCCTCTGTTAGTATAAGTACAATTGACTATACCACCAGATTTTTCATAATATATACCACTTCCATGATCAGTATCAGTATGAACAAAACATTGATTAATATTAACTTTACTTGAACCAATTGCAACTATTCCACCATAATTATATAACGAAGATGGAACAGATGCGGTTCTATAAAAAACATCTAATCCATTAATATCAATATCACACGAACAATTAAATAATCTAAAAACAGGAGTTTCTATTGAATGAGAATCCAAAACAACAGGTAATGTTTCTGTTGGAATATTTGAAAATGATGTAGCAGTGATTTCTACTTTTCCATCACCATTAAATCGTCTAAAATCTAAAGGACTTGTGATATTATACACGCCATCTGCAAATAAAAATTTAACTTTTATTCCGTTAAGAAGAGTTGGTTTTATACCATCAATTAATGATTGTATTTCCAAAGTAGACATAGATGGATCAATATTAACTGTTGTGTTTATATCAGTTGCTCCAATTTTATCCAATTGTTGATTGATCAATGATACTTGATTCTTCAAATTATTAATTTCATTTAGAATATATCCACTATCAAGAGTATAATCATTCAATGAACCACCAGCATATAATGGATTCAAACTTCTAGACATTTCTAACCATTCTATCCCATCATATAACAAAACTAATGTATCACCAACTTTCCCTTGAAAATTTACCCCTGCTTGTAATTTTATATCAGAATTAGATTCAAATATAGAATCATTTGCAAATACAAAATATCTTACATCATCAGGATGTCCCCCTAGTAAATTCTCAATTGGTATATTAGAATCAACAATATATACATCATTTTGTGAAATATCAGGGGTAGCAATTGGATCTAAAATCATTTATTTATCCTCTATATATTGTATAAAAATATTTGAATATATCTTATCAATTATATGTTCCTATTATATATTGTAATTATTATCCAAAATGTCTTAAATCGAAAACAGTTAATTCTTTTGTTGTTAATTCAAAAAGATTTGAATATACATGTTTAGATTCATCGTCATTAGGAAAATCTACTCTCCAATTTTCATCTGATGTATCTTCTAAATGTAATGATGTCCATTGTGTATATTTGAATTCTGTTATCATATTTCGTAATTCTGTATCAGCAAATTCTGGTTTTGGAATTTTTAATAATTCTGTTGTATACGGAAGTTTGTTACTTGTTTCATATGTTTCGACAATTGAAATAAATGGATTATATGTAATTTTTGATGTTGACATTTTAAGGTCCTTCTGGATAATAAAGTTCCATTTCTTCACCATATCTTGGAACAGAGTTTGCTACATTCTTCAACATTCTTATAATATCATTTAATGATCCATCTGTATGAAAAGATAAAATTTCATTCGTGTCATGATTTTTTATCATATATTTATAACCCCCTCCATCCAATGTAGTTAATTGATCCCAATTCATCGATCCAATAGGATTCCAATTATCTCTATTAAAATCAGAATTTACATATATAGATTGCCAATCAGAAGCAGCATTTGTCCAATTTACATCAAAAGTTCGATGGTCTATTGTATCATTATAACCAGGATCAGAAGGACTATTTGGATTACTAGGATCAGATTGATCATTACCCGGCATATCTGTAACAACATTTCTTCCAGCTGTTATTTTTATTGCTTCTGGTAAAAGTAAATATGTTTCATCATAATCATTGATAATCATATTTATTTTTGAATCTTCTATGTCTCTACTACCTAATGTTTCCAATATAACAATAGAAGGATTTTTTGGATATATAACTGTTTTTACTGTTATCATATGATCTTTAGAGAGATTATCATCTTCTATTACATATTCTTCAATATATTCAACAACTTCTTCATTTAATACCCTAACAATTCGTTCTGTTCTCTTATCTATATTTTTCTCAGCCCATAATGCATATGATTGTATTAAATCAATTACACAAGTAGGTTGTGTGAAAATTGTTTCGGCAAATAAATGTTTTGGCATATTATATTCTCATTTGATTATTTAATAAAAAAAATTGCCACTAGAATAATTTCAAGTGGCAATTTTATATTCTATATAAATTAACTATTTACATTTATAATTAACCAGTTACCGTATCAGCTTTCTGTAGTTCAGCAGTAATTTTATTAGTAATAAATGTTTCCATATCACCAACATGTGCATTCAAACGATCTTGAAGAGCAGGTGCTACTTGTTTTTCAAAATGTTCAATTGCTGATTTCTTGATTTTTTCTAATTCTTCATCTGATACAGTACCATCAGCAACAGCTTTCTTTCCTTCTGCACTTAAATTCTGAATGCTAGATTTTACAGAATTTTCAAGTGTAGTCATAGTAATTAATACAGAATTTTTTAATTCTTCATTTTCAATTCGTTTGTTAATATATCCTTTGATATATACAACTCCTGCTCCTACCAATGCAGTGATGATAACAGCAGCCGAATCAATAATTGTTTGATACAATTGACTATAATCCATAATTAGTCTCCATTCATTCTAAGTTAAAGTTAAATTTCTCATAATAAATCTCTCATTTATATGTTCCCGTTCTACATGATAATATTACTAGGCCAACCAATATCCAAATTTATAGCATTTAATTGATCCCAATCATTTTCAGGAATATTCTTTATTCGATTAAACAATTCCATTTCATATAAAAAACATTTTTCTATATAAGATGCTATGCATTTAGAAATATCTTTCAATATTTTAAAATCAGCTATTATCCATTCCCCAGCACCACATTTCCATTCTATTTTTTTTGACGGATTTTCTTTTAACATTAATACAGCTGAATTTATCATAGATTGTGTTGTTCTATCAGTTGGAAAATATTTATTATCTTTTATAATACCCGTTTTTTCTTTTTTATATCTTAATTCCGCTAATTTTTCCAACATATATTTTTGTGCGATTAAAAAATTATTACTGATAGTATAATATTTTTTCTTAATAACACCATTAGCTTCATCAAAAATCCAATCATTTTGATTTTTTTCATATACCTTTCTTCTCAAATCATGATTAATTGTATAATCTTCTATTGGATAAATATCATAATCAGATAATTCATTATCCGGTATTTTTATATGAGTATTACTATTATAGAATAATACAGGTTTATAATCATAAATTTTTAAAATTTTATGATTTATATGATTTAATTTTGCATATTGCATAACATTATCCTTTATACATTATAAACATATTCTGGCCAACCAGCATTTAAATCAATCGTTTCTAAATCATCCCAATCATTGTCAACTACTAATCTAATTCTATCATATAATCCTTTTTCATTTCTAAAACATTTTTCTACATAATCTACCATGCATTGTGAAATAACTGTTATAGTAGTTAAATCAATTTCTGTCCAATTCTCAATACCTTTCCACCAAATTAATTTATCAGGATCTTCTCTCATAATCTGAATAGCATTATTTAACATACTTTGTGTAGAACGATCTGATGCTATTTTAATCCCATTAACAATAATTCCTTGTGTTTCTCGTTCATATCTAATTCTAGCTAAATCTTTATACATCAATTCTTTTTTTTCAACAACTGTTAATGACCGAATATCATATTCTTTATAAACTATTTCAGCTGTACTATCAAAAGTCCAAAAAGAAAAATGTCTTTCTGTTAATTCATAATGAAAATCATCATAAACATAAGTATTTAAATTATCATCTATTTTATATATACCAAATATTTTCAATTGTTCTTCATCAATATCTTCGATAGAATCATATACAACTTCTTGTTGAATTTCATTATAAATATTAACAGTTTCTTCATCAGTATATAATCCATCTAATTGTTGAACACAATCGTCTGAATTATTTGTATAATGACCTATGACAGTTGCGTGTGTATACATAATCTAAACCTATTTTATATTTTTAAAATTATCAAAATCCCACCATGATGAAATATATTTTTTATCACCATAATTATGATATTTTTCTTCAACTTCATATCTTTGTAAAGCTTTATCGATAATACCATTATAATTCATATCAAAATGCATATTATTATGTGGATTTTTAACTAATATTTTGTTTTTAAATTCATTATAATTCACTTCTATATCATTAAACCATTCATTATTTGGTATATGTTCTAAATGTTGTTCCCCAAATGCCATTTTAGCTATAGCTATCCAATATTTAAAACTTTCTGCATAAGCTACACATTTCAAAGGAGAATCCATTGATGGTTCACCAGTCAATGCTAAATTATGAGGAGGACAACTCCAACAAATATTACCAGTTCCATATACATGCAATGGACATTTTTCACATTTTCCAAGTCCCCATAAAATACCATATTGATAATTCATATTTCTCATCAATTGTTTATAAGAAATAGTTTTTTCAAACAGATTACCAAAATAAAGAAATGGTTTATATAAGGGACTAGTAATAGGTCCATGACATGGATATAAATTACCATCTATATCAACAGCTATTTGAGTATTTAATGCAGAACAATATGGAAAAGCATTTTTACTTCTACATGAAATATTACCAAATATTTTATTACTATAAAAATCCAAAACAGTAACACCCTGTTTTGCTCTTTCCTTAATAACTTCAAAAATTTCTTTTTGTGCATAGATAAATTTATTAATATGATTTTTATTAGATAAATCTTCGCCTGACATTCTCATTGGTAAAACAGGTAGTGCAGTATGCCATGTATTTGGTTCACTAAAAAATTTAGCAGCATTACGCCAATTTTCTGAAAAATTATCATCTATTAAATGAATAGTCGAACAAAAAGAATATAATCTACTTTTCAATTCTTTTTCTCTTTGTAAATCAAGTAAAAAACTACAAAAATTTTTTACTGCATCGAATGAACCTTTTTTATTTAAAAAAGGTCTTTGATGATTTTGTAAATATTCAGGACCGTCTAAAGATATTTGAATAGATTGAAAAGCATTATCATCAATAATATTGGAAATAATTTTTTTTACATTATCATTTAAAATAGTGCCATTTGTTGATAAACTAATTTCGTATTCGTTTTTCCCGTAATATTCATGACCAAATTCATATAATGAATTTAGTGTTTTTGTATTAGTGAATGGTTCTGCTCCCCATGCACTAAAATATACTTTGGTTTTTTTATTATTTCTCTGTCTAATTTTTTTATCTTTTGACAATGAAGGAAACATCTGACTAGATAATTCTAATATTTGATTAACATTTTTTTCATCAACATCTTTATTTTTCATTCTTGGATCAGAAATATAACAATAATTACATCTCAAATTACATACTAAAGAAGTAGGAATTTCAATAGCTACAATATCAGATATAAATTCTCTAATAAATTTTTCAACATATTTGATGTCAGAATCATCTGGAATATTTGTAATTTCCCATCCATCAACATTTATTTTTTTAGATTCATTAGATGAAGCTACACCTTTATAATCAAAACCAAGTATTGTTAAATCATATTTATTCGACATATATCGACTATTGCTCCTCTTTTTCTTTTAACAAAGAAATATAATCATCTAATGAATTACATTGATTATAATATTTTTTATTATTATTGAAGATATTTTCCGATTGTTCTCTCAGTATTTTGATATCTGTATCTTTTGCTTTCAATGTTTTATTCCAATCTTCGAATATTTGTGACATTATATATGACTTGGTTATTATATAATCACATATTGAAGGAATGGGTGTCCAAGGATCTCCCCAATATTCATAATTCGCACCAACACATAAACCACCGCATGATTCTCTGACTATACATTTTATACACATAGGATGATTTGCATGATGATAACCAGATATTAAATTAATAGCATTAGGAATTTTAAATTCTTTCTTTAGAACATTTCCCATCACCCAAGGTTTATCAATCAATCTATGACAAAATGGAATATCACCATTCGGCATTATAGTCAAAGTGGTTAATGCAGAACACCCCAATCCACGAGGGATGATCGAAGGATTGATTGTATTATATTGTTTAATTTCATCATATGATCCAAATTTATTCAATAAATATTTTCGTATCATAACCAATTGTTCAATACATTTAAAAATATCATTTCTATCAAGTGGATGTCGCACTTCTAATAAATAAGGTTTTATTCCTTTGTCAAAAAAGAATTTAAATGTAGGAAACCATGAATCATAATTATCAAAAGAAAACATTGGATGGAAACCCATCTTAAAATCTTGACTTAATTTAATCAATTTGTCATAATTTATATCTTCTTGATATTGTAACATTTTCCCAAATTTGGACAAAGGTCTTTGTCCATCATTTATTTCTCCATCAACAGATAAACTAAGACTTGCTTTCAGTTTATTATTCTTTTCATCGTATAATAAATCTTTAATATCTAAAATTGATAATTCATTTATCAATCTTCCATTAGTTGGAATAATTATTCTATTATATTTATATTTGTAATATAAAAGATCAATAATTTTTTTACATTCTTGATAATCTAATAATGCATCTCCACCAAATAATTCAGCAGTTACAGTTTGACAAAAAGATTTATCTAATTTAAAAATATCTAAAAGATTTTCAGTATATAAATCTATATCATCTGCTGTAACATAAACACATGATGATTTATTATGTTTTTTAACCCGATAACAATATTTACAATTGTTTTGACATTTCTCACTCACTACATATTCTATTGAGGTAATTCTATTTAAAATTTTATTATTAATAATATTTTGAATATGCTCGTCTGTAATAATCTCTTCCATTTATATATCCTTTTTTATAAAATTTTAAATAGATGTTAAATATGATGATCTAATTACAATAATACTGCTCACTGTCAATGGATTCGAATAACCATTTTTTATTTCTTTTATTTCAGGTAAACTAGCATATTTTTCATTTCCAAAAATTTCAGATGGAGATATTTCTAAATCAATGATATCTCGTAAACCAATAAATTTTTTTAATTTATTTTTTTCTTGATTAGTTAGCTTCATTATTCATCTCCCACCATTTAATCATTTTTTTAGATTCGACTATTTTATTTTTTTCTCTGTTATTGGAATATAAATTTTCTTTATTGTTTCTTAAATTTGTTATAATATTAAATTCTATATCTTTTAAATTATTCATCAATTGAACTTCTTGTTCGATATTAATTTCGAATATTGATAATAATTTTTTAGTATAATCATTTTTATCAGTTTCCTTTAAAAATTTATATATTTCATAAAAAGATTTATTATAAATTTCATCTGAATTTTTTAAAATAATAACAGTCAAGGCATTTAAAACTGCTTCTTTAGGATCTTTTTCTAATAAATCAATCCATTCATCTAATCTCATAACAAACTCCTCTTTATAATTTAATATCATCAAATATTAAAACATTCCCATCATAAGAACAATCATTTTTATAAGTTTCTGGTAATAAATAATTAATAGTATTTTCTTTATTCAAATCTATCCATATATCAAAATTAGATATTGATTTAATGTAAGAAAAAAATTGTAATATCATATTTTCAATATTAAATTGTGTACAAAATTCATTTTTATCTATAAAACTTTTTTTATATAAATGACATTTATCATCAAAATAATTTATATAACCGCTAATTGTCTTAGTATAATTATATGTATTATCTGAAATATTTACAAAAACATCACATCCACATAATAATGCTTCTCTAATAGGCATACATAAACATTCTGATGTTGATGGGATTAACACTTTTTCATACGAATTATATATAGATACCATTTGTTTGATAGGAACAAATCCTTTATAATTAATTATATCTTTATATTCATTAGCACATCTATCTTTATCAAGACAATACACATCTAATTCAATTTCTGGGTTTTTATTTTTAAATTCATGAAGGAAATCAAAATTCAATTTATTTAATCTAATAGGAATTAAATATTTATTATCAAATCTTTTCGTGTGTAAATTTTTCCAAATATTACCAGATATGAAATCAATAGCAAAAATGTTTTTATTAAATTTATTTATCCCATTCAAAACAAAATTAAAATCTATTAAATTATTTTCAACACCTTTATAATTATGAGATATATTTACAATAGGGATATTATTTTTTTTTACTTTTTCTAACAAAATATAAGATGTATGATGTTGTTCTGTTTCATTAGAAAAATCATTAAAAAAACACAAATCATAATCTATTTTAAATTTTATATTTTGTGCTTGTTGATAACATTGTGAATCATATATATCAATATTAATAGGATTGATTATTTTCAAAATATTTAAAAATAATTTTCCTATCAGTTCAATCCCCCCTCCTCTATTAGGATCTATAAATAAGATATTAATCATATAATTTATACAATTGTGTCATCATTAACAGAAGCATCATAATTATCCCTATCAGTAGAGTAATGAGCACTATTTACACCAGTTTGATGGTCCCCATATACATATACACATTCAGACATACAAGTACCATCATAATATTTAAAACCTGATCGATAATTAACATATCGAGTATTAAAATCATAATTATATTGCACACCATTAACATCATGGTCATATGCATAATTTTTCCATAATCGATAACTATCATAATCATTATTATTATCTGGTGAATTTTCAGATGTTAATTTTACATCACGTTCTGTGTTTAAATTTGAAATATAATGAGGAGCATCATCATTAATATTCTGACCAGATAAAACTCCTGTGTTTAAGTTAATATCATCACCATTGTTATATACATTTTCATGAGGAGTAAAATCATTAATATTTTCAGAACCATTGTCGTTTATATTATTCATTGGACAATGAGCAGCACAAGCATTATTCAATGAATCTAATCTATTTCGCAATTCTTCATAATGAACTGCTTTTGTTAAAAGACCTGTTAATACAGGATCATCCGTCCATGCCATAATAAATTCCTTTATTTAAGTAATTTGGTTTTTATATCCCGTATCATGTTCATGATAATTAGTACCAAATTCATTAAATTTATGAGTATTATTGAAATCAGGACAATGTGAATCATATTGCATGGACCAATTGCTAGGATACCGACTAGTATAGTTACCTATATAAGTACCTGACCAATTTTGTCCCTGTCTACCATTACAATGATCAGATTCTACATTATCATTGTATCCAGAAAAAGCTCCTATGTGTTCAGAAGCATCTTCTACATTCTCATGTGATTGCCAATAACTAGTATTATCTCCTGTATATTCAGAATTATGTTCGCCAGCGCAATCAGCTAAACATACCATACCTTCCATCAGTTCAATTTCATCTCTTAAATCATTGATGTCGTCTTTCTGTACTTTAACATATGGTTTAGAAGGAATATTTCCCATTCCTCTTCTATTCCTTTCATTATTAACAGCATTGTGTATTTCAGAAATATGTATATATTCTATTTCTGATTTTCCAACTACTAATGGTTCATCTGTCCAAGTATATGACATATGTAATACCTATTTACATTATTTGATTTTGGTTAATCTTTATCAATATTATGTTCCCGTTAATATATACCAAAACCTATTATTTTCAATCTTCTTCTGGGTTTAATTCTGGAATAACTATTTTATCTCCATCAATGGTAATATCATCACGACCTGTCCATCGTTCAACTTTTTCTTTAGCTTGTTCAACAGTTTCTATAACATTTGGAAATAATTTTAACACCATGTCAAAAACACCTTCGACAGGATATACACCACCTGGATAACTAGGAACAGGCACATTCCCATCACCATCTTCTGTCATTTCAATATACCCTAATAATCTGGCATCATTGACAGATGTTCCTTGTGCTACACAAAAATTAGTTTCCATAATATCCCAAATAACTTTTACAGATTTTTCTACCATATATTCAATAGGATGAAAAGCACCATCAAAATAAGGATTGACATATGTAAAATATTTTCTCATTTTTATTTACTCCAATATAAATTTAATTTTTTTCTGACAATTCAGGGGTTGCATTTTCAAATGTTAATTGTTCTAAATTTTTAAAAGATGGTTCTGGAATATGCTCCAGATTTTTTGGAATAATAATATTATTTTTATTTTCATACCATTCTATTAATTTATTATTATCTTTTATTTCGAGCATAATTTTAAATTTCATATCATGAGGACATGCATGAATAAATTCAAAAGTAGAATTTCTCAATCGACCAATTGTTATAAAATCAACACATGCCATTTCTTTGATTTTAAATTCCCACATTTCTTGTTCTAATTCTTCAAATTTTTCATCAGTTAATTCAGAAGTTCCTAAAATACCTTTCAGAAAAACTGCTTGTCTATAAAAATTTGTAAATTCTCTTTTGGTGTCAGCTATTACTCTATCTGATTCTTCCAATGACATTAATTTTTCATCTAAATCTACTTGTAATTTTCTACATTTAAATTGTTCTTTCTTATCTGTAGATGTTGAAAAAGTTTCAATATCATATTGTAATTCTTCAATTGTTATATCTAATCTTCGTCTATCTGAAATCAATTGTCGCAACCCTCTGAATCTTTTATATAATTCTCTCAAAGATTGTTTATACTGGCCATAAATAGTACCACCTGCTCTACTTGTTACAAAATAATCATCTTGAAATTTGCTCATCCCGGTTCGATGGTCTCGTAATAATTCTTCTATCATTGTCTTTTTCCTCATGTTTAAATTAAAAGATAATATCTATATTATTAAATAGTTGATGCTGCTAAATCACTTCTAGCAGGATCAGGCATATCTGATTTTGATGTCCATGTATCATGAATATATTCATCACAATCTTTATATTTTTCATCACCAGCAGTATTTGTTCCACCATAAATATAACTCTTTCCATCAATTGCAGAAGCAGCTAAATGTCCTCTAGCTGGTGCTGGCATACTAGCTCTGCTATACCAATGATACCCACCACTAAATTCATCACAATCATTCAAAACAACATTTCCTGTACCTCCGTCATCTCCGCACCCACCAAATATATAATTTCTATTATTCATATTTGTCGATGCTAAGAATGCTCTAGATGGATATGGTAAATTAGGTTTAGCTATCCAAGAATAATTATATAATTGATCACAATCATATAAATATCCACCATTTGTCCCCCCTATAATATGACCCCCCCATCCACTGGAAGGTGCTGTTGCACCTTCCCTAGCAGGAGAAGGTGTATCTGTTATTGATACCCATGTGTTTGCTTCTGCATCAAATTCATCACAGTCTTGTAAATGCATACTTGTATCAGAATTATATCCTGCTATGATATATCCTTTATTATCAATAGTCATAGCAGATAAATTATGTCTATTTGGTGCAGGAAATTGTGTTTTCGATGTCCAAGAATTTGTTTTCGGTGTATATTCATAACAGATATTAAAAGAATAAGGAGTTCCCCATCCACCAAAACCTCCATATTTATAACCTTTATCAAATATAGTAGAAGCAGCTAAATTAGATGCCCCAGCTCCGCCATCCATTTTAGATGTCCATATGTCAATATTTGAATTATATTGATCACAATCATACATATAACTACCAACGCCCTGACTACCACCGTATACATATCCATTTCTTGAATTAACAACATCTGCTATTTGAATCCACCCTTCTTTTGTAAATAATATAGTTAAAGAATATCTTCCACTGTCTACACCAATATCTAAATATAATAAATGATGATTATGAACATCTAGATGAATATTTATTCCTTTGGATATTACAACAAAATTTAATAATGATCCAATAGGAGTTTCAGTTTCCCACGGTATATACACTGTATACGAAGTATCTCCTGAACATAATATTGATTTGTTCATATCATTGCTTCTTAAATTTTTAGTTTCTGTGACCAAAATGTAATCATTATATATCATTATATATCTCCAATTTTAACTATATAGTAGAAGCAGCCAATCGATATCTAGCTGGATACAACATAGCTGTTTTAGATGTCCATGCATCTATTTTTGCATCATATTGATCACAATCATCCAAATAGCTACTATCACCATATCCACCATAAAGATATCCTTTTTGTTTTATAGTAGAAGCTGCTGCCAGATATCTACCCGGGTTTGGCATATCTGTTTTAGTTGTCCATGTATCTATTATTGCATCATATTGATCAGTACGATTACTCCCACTACCAGTACATCCATATACATAACCTTTTCCATCTATAGTAGATGCGGAAGGATCATAACCAGCAGTAGGTCTATCATTTTTAGCTGTCCATGAATCCAATATTGGATCATATTCGTCACATTTACGATCTGCTGTACCATTTCCATCAAAAATATATCCCTTGTCATGGATAGTAGTAGCACCCAACATATATCTACCATTTATCAAATTTGCTTTAGATACCCAAGAGTTTATAGCTGCATTAAATTCATCACAATCACTATAATTATTATATCCACCATAAACATATCCTTTATCATTTATAGTAGAAGCAGCTAAATTCCTCCTAGCAGGTGATGGTATATCTGTTTTAGATGTCCATGTATCAGGATCATATTCATCACAATCTTGTAAATAACTACCATTATATCCGGCATAAATATATCCTTTGTTTTTTATAGTAGAAGCAGATAACCATCCTCTTGATGGAGATGGAATATTTTGATTACTAGACCATCCATCAGTACCAGGATTATAAGAATCACAATCATATAAACTACTATAAGAACTTCTATATCCAGCATAAACATAACCTTTGGAAAAAAATGAAAATAACATAGAATATTCTAATTTTGTCACTCTTTGCCATTTTCCATCAAAACATACATACATACCAGAATCTTGTGGTTGAAGAGTATCTACGTGTTCTATATTATAATTGCCATCTATATCATTTCTCTGAAATACATCAAAACTACGTTGTAAAGTAGTTACGAGAACTCTTCCTTCTTCTTCTGGTAAAACTACACTATTATTATAAATACCATTATAAATATAATGAGTATTTGATACCGCTGGATTAATAGATCTATCTGTATAGACTATATTTTTAAAAATATTCATAAATATACCTAATTATTTATATTGTTGATGCAGCATAATTGTAATTATTTTCTAACATATCTGCTTTTGCCGTCCAATTATCTGCATCAGTATCATATTCAGTACATGTTCGATTATAATAATGATATCCTTTGTTATCTATAGTTGAAGCGCATCCTTGTCCCCCTGCCACTAACATATCTGTTTTAGATGTCCATGTATCAGGATCATATTCATCACAATCTTGTAAATAACTACTTCCATCATGTCCACCATATATATATCCTTTGTTTTTTATAGTAGTAGCAGCTAAAAATTGTCTAGCTGGTAATGGCATATCTAATTTTGATGTCCATATATTGAGAGAAGGATCATATTCATCACAATCTTGTAAATAACTACTTCCTCCATATCCACCATATATATATCCTTTATCATTAATAGTAGAAGCAGCTAAATATTGTCTTCCATAATTCAACAAGTCAGCTTTAGATGTCCATGTATCAGGATCATATTCATCACAATCTTGTAAATAACTATATCCACCATATATATATCCTTTATCATTAATAGTAGAAGCAGCAAATCTATATCTCCCAGGTGATGGCATATCTGTTTTAGATGTCCATGTATCAGGATCATATTCATCACAATCTTGTAAAGTACCACCACTGTATCCACCATATATATATCCTTTTTTATTTATAGTAGAAGCAGATAAATAATATCTATTAGGCGATGGCATATCTGTTTTAGCTACCCATGTATCTATATATGACAAATATTCAGCACAACTAATATAACCATGTCCACCATATATATAACCGTTTTCATTTTTTATATTATCTGTAATAGATGATACATTTTTTATTAATTTTGGTTGTTCTGTTGCTAACCATTTATCACCCAACCATATAAAAATAGAATATTCATATTGACATAAAATAATATAATAACCATTCATATCTATTTGACATATTCCTTCTCCCATGAAAAATACACCAACCCTAGCACCATGTTCAATGCACATATCTTTAAATGATATATTGATGACATTTCCTGTAAAAAATAACATTTTTTCTAAATCAAGTTCATTTATTTCATAATTACTGTCATTTATATCATATACTTGATTACGATAGATCGCCATTTCTTCATCTATATTCTCAATTTCTTTAACAGGAGGAGAAATTTTAAGCATTTCTTCTTCTAAATTCTCAAGCATTAATATTTCATGATTGAATATTCCATCACCAATAAACAATTGATTAGAATCAATCGTAAAACCCAATTCCCCTATAAACAGAGGTTCTGGTATATTTGTTAATAATCCTCTACGTAATTGAATAGTAACAGACATGTTAAAAATTCCTTTTATATAATGTATTACAATATTTTTAAGATATTTCACCAAATTCTATTTTCGTAATATCAACAGGTGTTTTTGTAGCAGTGAATTCAATATAGGCAACTGTTTTTATTCCATTAAAAAAATATATTCTTTCAGATTGCACATTTAAAAAAGTTTGTTCAGGAGCATCTGTATATGCAATTCTAACTTTTTCAATAGTATCGGAACATGTTATTTTAACACATCCAGCAATATTATTTCCCGGGTTTGATAATACATCACATGGACTATTTGGATCATCAGTTCCTATATAACCAAAAGCTACTGTATCTGTTACTACATCTATTGTGAAAGGAAGCCCACATACATAATGCGAATTTGATCCATTAATAGCAGAATTCAATACATAAGATTGTGTATTTTCAGGCATATGCCAAATAAAATTTTGATTAGAATTGACAGACAACCATCTTTCAAAAGGTCCACCATCTATTTTTTCTATAGTTACAAATCCATCTTGAATAACAAAATTTTCTTCTGTGTAATTAGCTATTCCTTTATTCGCAATTTCTTTTTCACCACTTTCTGCTAATTCACACGAAACAGTTAAAACATCATTCGAATCATATGATAAATTTATACCTTCTCCTTCTTCATGTACATAACCACCACCGCCACCGCCACCAGAAGAAGAAATAGAAATCCATTCATTAGTATCCTGTTTATATACTTTTAATGAATTAGCATCTTGATGCAAACTTTTATTTTTAATTAAAACAATAACACCATCACTAGCATATTTTTTAGAATACGTATTATCTAATTCTTGTTGATAAATCATCATATCTGGAATATTGCGACCATTTCCTGAATCAACCGATCCTCTTTCAGAAAAGAGGAATCTCATAGAAAAATCAACAACGAATGCTTCCCATTTTGTCCCATCAAATCTATATAATGCATTATCTACAGTATTTAAAAGATATTCACCTTCTAAACCATTTTGTGCTGGCAAACCTGGTGTATCTTTCAAATAATGAATAGCACATGTAACAGGTATTTCTATCGCTGTTGCATCTTTAACACCAACAAGAGATCTAAATTTATTGGTAACAAAATTCATAATAATCCTATTGTTTTAATTTAATAATTATTGAATAATCCATCCATATATCGAATTACAATATACCAATTTTATCGTACTTCCACTAATATTACATACTAAATTATTTGAGATACTGTTGATATTTTCACCATTTCCATCTATAACTAAATTACTAATAGCCCAATTGTCAGAAGGATCAGATACAATAATCGTATCTCCTATAGTTGGTGAAGATGGTAACAAAATTGTAAAAGAATTTGCAGTTGTATCTGCAAATATATTATCATTTGCAGAAGCAGAATAATTCGATGTCTTAATTGACCAAACATCATTATTCCCATCTAATGCATTTGTTATTGCATTATCAAAATCTTTTAAAACAGATTGTGTGTTTGAATTATTTGAATTATCAAATTCATCAAAAACTCCAATTAATGATGCACCGGAAGTTATAGCAGATGTATTATTAGATAATGCTGATTGTGTCCAATAACGAAAATCAAAATCAACAACACCAACATCGATAGCATGTCCAAATGAATCAGTTAATATATTTTGAATTACTATTCCATCCGTATATCCAACATTCACAACAGATGTTGTATCAACATGTTCAAGTATTATAGTTGTATTTGCAGATTGGTTTGTATTAAAAGAACCACTTCCACTCAAACCATTTCCACCATCAATTGTTATGGTTCCACCTACAGGTAAATCAGAATCAGTTATCTGTCTAAAAGAAGGAATTCCATTTATATCACTAGGTGAAGCAAAAAAAGTATTTTGATTTTTAGATGTGGTTATCAAATTATATTCATTATTCGATAAATGATAATATTCGTCAGGATATAATCCACCCTGTAAATTATTTAATGAACCATGATTTGTAACGCTACCAAAAGTGACCCATTCAACACCATTATTGGTATATAATTTATCTTCATATTTTACATAACACGCCATTCCTTCGACATCACTAATAAAATCCCATGAAGACCCATTCCATTCTGTGATATCATATTCATGTCCAACCCAATCACCACTTGCGGGCGAACCTACGATATATCTGTCTCCTACTGATGGAGAAGCTGGTGGTAATGTATAATCACGATGCTCTACAGGATTTTGCCATGATAAACCAATTGCTTTAGCATTTATTTCTGAAACAATTTTCGAAGATGTCCATAATGCAGCTGTATTTATAATTGCATCATTTACATCACAATAGTCTACCTGATCAGCACTTCCATGTAAAGAAGCATAAATATTATTTGCTGCAAAATCACCTGATACATCTCTCGAAACAATAGTTGAAGGTGTGCTAATTGGTGTAGCATTGGTGTTTATATCGATAACATTATTAGCAATATCATCTACAAATAATATATTCGTATCAGTGGTACTTATATTTTTGAATTGTAATTCCAATCCTACTTTTTGTATATATAGACCTATTCCAGAAGAACCTTGATTAGCCGCTGTATTAACTTCTCCACCAGATAATGCAGATGAAATAGCATTGTCTAAATCAACTAAAACATCTTGTAATCTTATATTATTCGAATGTGTTAAATTATCATATACGCCAATCAAAGATGCGCCTGAATTAGCAGCAGAATAATCATTTATTTCTGATTTTAAATATGCATCAACAGAAGCATTTAATGTTAACCAAGAATTGCTTTGACCATCATATGTAAGAGAAGAATTTATTATATAATGATAACTCCCTGTTTTGATTAAAATAGTTTGGCCTGGATCGGCATCGATTATATAATATTGCAAATTTCCATGATTTTCATATATTTTAGTAGTTGGTATATTTTCACCATTACCTGATGATTGGCTACCTTCTTTTGCAAATAAAAATCGATTATGTAAAAGAACATCATGAGCGATCCACATTGAACCATTGAAAATATAATATTTGTCTTCTGAAATATTTAAACAGATTTCATCCATTATTCCAGAATTCATAGGAGGACCTGAATCCTCTTTTAGATAATGAATTCCGTAATCAACTGGATTGCTCATACAATTCCAATCACGAATTCCCACAAATGCTCTAAATTTGCTTGTTGTTTGTACCATAATATATTTCCAATATTATAAACTATTTATGCTTCTTGAAATTTCTCTCCAAGCATAACCATCAAATAAAAGAATTATTGTATCACCATCATGTCCTTCAAAACAAACATCACCTTCTAATCTAATATTCATTCCAGAATTTATTGTCGCATTTTCTCTAAAAATTATATATCTGATATCATCCGGTTTTCCCATTAAAAAATTATCAATAATACAATTCTCTACTATATGCCATGTACGATATTTATTTATTTCTGGAAAAGGTGCATCAACAGCATATATCTTACCGATAACACGATCAGATGTTTGAGGAAGTCCTTCGAAATTATAAGATGTCCCAAATACATCATATGCCAATTGTGTCAAATTAGCATTAAAATCACTAGGAGGAATAAGAGATGGCGTATACGTACCCCATGTAATTCGTAATCTGATCTGATCACCTTCATAAATAATATTAGGAAGAAATTGTATTTCGAATGGTGATGTTTCATAATAATCACCATAATCAATACCATTTACTTCTTCAATAGTTCTTTTGAATTGACCATCAACAAATACTTCTAATTGATGTTTCCCCATTGCATAACGATGACCAACCGTTATCAAACCAGACGCTTCTTCTGTACTTGTTACGATATGTATTTTATCGAAAAATGTTCCAGTTGATCTTCGAAAATCTCCTTCTGTAGAAGATTTTTTGAATGTTGTTTTCTCTATATATTCAACTTTTGGCATAACAATAACTCCTAAATAATATTATACATATGTCGGTATGCTTCGTGATTCTTCAATCCATCTGGTTCCGTTATGGACTAACTTCAATACATATTCATTATCACCATCAAATGAAACATTACCAGATAAATGAATATTTAAATTATGTTGAATAACTGTATTTGTGTTTGTAAAAATTATCGTCAAATCTTGTCCAATTGATCCATTGTCAAAATTTGTTATTGTCAAAGGACCTGTGTAATCAATTCTTATAATAGATGGATTTGGTGATACATCTGGTGTTGTATCATCT
>Ga0256827_10000082_pt1 | contig 49336 bp, 35 predicted proteins | sample CV84metaG_FD_185977 | JGI IMG/M metagenome (GOLD analysis project Ga0256827, IMG submission 185977) | Hydrothermal vent microbial communities from East Pacific Rise, Pacific Ocean - CV84 | ecosystem: Environmental > Aquatic > Marine > Hydrothermal vents | place: Pacific Ocean: East Pacific Rise... | reverse complement strand
GATACTTTTAAAGTGAATTAATTTTTTTTTATAGGCTATTTCATTTTTTTTGAGATAGCCTATTTTTGTATTATACTCAAACCATAAAAGATTATCTTTTTATTGGTCACAGTGAGAGCTAAAACTATGCACTTTAGTGCATCTTGCTTTCAGCTTCTAAAAAATTGCAAACCGACGAACAAAAAATAACCAACAGATGAATAAATTGTCTTGTTTAAATATTAGGGTTGTATTAAATGGAAATTTGATATTTTTGTTAGTTATTAGAAACTTTTTAAATGATTTAAATGAATTTTATTCATCAGCCAAACCTATGCACTTGCAGTGCATAGTGGTTTATTTGCTTAAAATTGTAAGCGTAACAAGCTATGCTTAGAGTTTTAAACTCTAAAAAAGAAAAAATAAACTCGTATAAATTCCCTAAAAGCTAAATGGGTTGAGTATAAATTGTTTCTATTTTCCGTATTTTTTGTTAAAAATTATTTCCATAACTTGTGCTATGCAAAGATTTTTTGCCTTAAATACAAAAAAAAATATTCAAATTTATTTATCGGCAGTTTTGTATCGTATTTGTTATAAGTAGATTAGGTGTCGTTTTTAAAACAATATTTATTTATACGCACCAATAAAATAGAAATTAAGTCTATACAGATTAAATAATTTTTTTAAATTGTATAGTTTGAATAATGCCTCTAGTAAATAAAAACAATAACATTGCAAGCCATAGAGCATGGTTTCCTATTGTTTTTTCAAACAAATAATATACAGGAAAGAACACAAATAAAGATGCAATTAACATTGAATTTCGCATTTGCTTTGAAGCTGTAATTCCCACAAAAACTCCGTCCCAAATAAATGCAGCAAAACTAACTAATGGTAGTGCCCAAATCCAAAAAATATATTTGCTAGCATAATCAACAATATTTTGTTGCGATGTTAAAATATGTAGAATAGAATTCCCAAATAAAAAGTAAACAACAGAGAAAGCGAGGCTTGAATAAAACGACCATAAAAATATTTTTTTTAACACCTTAAGAAGATTAAGTTTATCTCTTCTGCCTTTGTATTTCCCTGTTAACGACTCGGTTGCATAAGCAAATCCATCAATATAATACGAAAAGAATATATAAAATTGAAAAAGAATTGTATTTGCATCTAAAACTAAGCTACTTTTATTTGCTGACACAGATGTAAAGAATGTCATAACCAGCATTATACCAAGTGTACGGATAAATATATTGATATTAACTTTAAATAATTCTGCAAAAGCAGATTTTTTAAAACTAGATAATAAATAACTTATTTTTAAATATTTTTTGTACTTTTTTTGTAATAATACAACACTAATTAAAGCTCCAGAATACTGTGCTACAACTGTGCCTATAGCTGCACCATCAGAGTTCATATTTAAATGATAAATTAAGATATAACTTATTATAATGTTAATAATATTTATTGAAATTGCTATAATTAATGGGTATTTAGAGTTTTGCATTCCAATAAACCAGCCGTAAAAACCGTATAATGCTAATGATGCGGGTGCTGCCCATATTCTATATAAAAAATAGCTCGATGCAAATTTTTCGGTTTCCGTTTCGGCTGATAATACTGAAAAACTAATGTTAATTATTACATATTGAAGCGAAATTAATAGTAAACCTATTAAGATGCCAACAATTATAGAACGATTTAAGTTAAATGCAATTTCTTCGTTGTTTTTTGCTCCATAGGCTTGCGATGTAAAACCTGTGGTACTCATTCTAAGAAAATTCATACCCCAGTACAAAATATTAAAAATCATACTTCCAAGAGCTACTGCGGCCAAATAAACTGGCGAATTTAAATGCCCAAGCAGAGCAATATCAACCAAACCGAGTAACGGTATAGTAATATTTGTAATAATATTTGGTATTGCAAGTTTTAGAATTTCTTTATTCACCTTGCAAAGGTATCAGTTATTTTTTAGAACTATACTCAATCCATTTAGCTTTTTGGGAATTTATACGGATTTGTTTTTTCTTTTTTAGAATTTAAAATTTTAAGCATAGCTTGTTACGCTTACTATTTTAAATAAATAAAAATGGAAAAAGAAAAAGTAGAAAACCCGAAAAGTTATGTGGTTTGAGTATATTATTCAAATATTACAATAAATCTATTTTTCTAAAATCTTTGTACATTAATTTTTTTAGCAAAATTGTTTATTTAACCAAAATTAACATAAGTTTATTTGGAATAAGTCTAAATAAACGATACATTTGTATCAAATAATTTAATAATTAAAATCTAAATAACTATGAAGATTAACAGATACGTTGATATATCAACAATAGACAGAGAAGCGAAGAAGGATTATATTGACCGTCATTCAGCATTTGTATTTGCTGATGCAAAAGCAAAAGCTGGCGAAAAATTTAAAGTAAAAGTAAAAGTTGGTGACGAATACAAACATCCAGATGATTTTGATCATTTTATTTCGTGGGTACAATTATGGGATGGCGAAAATATGTTAGCACAAGCTAATTTCTCAGCTGGAGCCATGGGTAGCCAAGCAGAAAATTTGGAAGTAGATTTTTATATTGTGCCAAAAAAGAATATGAAATTAATTTCTATGGCATTTTGTACTAAGCATGGCTTATGGCAAAGCGAAGAACTTGCTGTAGAAGTAGAATAAAGAAAATATATTAAAATAACAATTAAACTTAGAAATCCTCAATTTAATTATTGGGGATTTTCTTTTTCCAAAAAATAAGAACAAAACCTGCAATAATAAACGGAATACTAAGTATTTGTCCCATATTTATGGACATAGTATCTTCAAAATGCTCTTGATTCTCTTTGAAAAACTCAATAATAAATCTGGCAGAAAATAATAGAATAAATAGTAAACCTACTATCAAACCATTGTGCTTTTTAATTTTGGGAGTATAATAAACGTAAGATAGAATTATAAATATAAGCAAATATGAAAATGCTTCATAAGCCTGTGTAGGATGACGAGGAATCATATCGTCACGCTGAAAAACTACGCCCCAATCGCCATTAGTTGGTTTACCATATATTTCAGAGTTCATTAAATTACCTATACGAATAAACATTGCTGTTATTGCCGATGCTATTGCAACTCTATCAAGTATCCAAAGAATATTTGTTTTAGTTTTTTTACCATAAATAATTATAGAAATCATTATTCCAAGTGTACCACCATGACTTGCCAAACCTTGAAAGCCAATAAATTTTACAGAGCCATCAACAAAAGTAATTGGTAATAATATTTCTAATGGGTGTTGCAAATAATACATTGGTTCATAAAATAAACAATGTCCTAATCTAGCACCTAAAAAAGCTCCAATAAATACATAAACAGTTAAGTTTTCGAGATTTTCTATAGGAATACCTTCTTTTTTATAAATACGTTTAACAACAACAAATGCAGACATTAGCCCTATTGCCCATAGTAAACCATAATATTTTAATGGTAACGAATCAGTTAAATTTATAATTGTGGGGTCAACATTCCAGTATATTATTGCATTAATCATATTATTTAACCGTTAAGTGAAAAGCGTAAACTTAAACCAAAGTTAGTATTTTTTGTAGGGAAAGTTCTCGATATTTTCGGATTATTAACAATTCTATCATAAAATAATCTTAAGTTTAATCGTTTACCTAGCCTATAATCAATAGATATTTTAATTGTAATAATATTTGTACCTGAAGTTATTTGGTTGTATTCTTCTTCAAGTTTTCTAATTATTGTATAATTATCTCTAATTGATAAGTCTCCTCGTAAATCTAAGTCGCTTTCTAAATCATTTTTTCCAATTTTGAACTTAACTTTTGGAATTCTATAACCCATTCCAATAATATATTCATTTCCTTTTAATTCAGTTAGCTGATTGTTTGCAAAGCTATATGTTAAGTTACGGTTTTTCTTTATCTCAAATTTAGTTGAAAAACTATTTTTCCACGACATATCAATATTAATAAGTGGACTAAAAGATTCGGTAATTGATACCGCACCAATTTCATATTCAGGAATAAAGTTGTTATTATTTAGTTCATCTCTAATTTCTGTAAAGCCGTCGTTACCAGGTATTACATCAAATCTTGTATCTGATTGAAACGAGGTTATGTTATATGATGAACGATAAGAATGGTTTAATGTAACTTTTTTAAAGTATTGTTTAATAAATCTTATTCTTGATATTCCATCATAAGATATTCTCCAATTAGGACGAATTTTCCATATACTTGGGAATTTACTTACATCAGATTTTGTTGCATCACTACCAGAGTAAGCTGCTAAAAATGATGGCATAATCACATCTTGAGAAAGTTTTCCATAGCCATCAGGGTAACCATCAGCATCTCTATTTAAATCAGGGTTATATCCATTAATTCCTCTTCTGTCTTCAGCTAGCCTATTAGCAATTATTAATCTGTTTGATTTGAAATCGTTAAAAGCTTTTGAGTTGTATTTATCGTCGGTACTTTGGAAAGCGGTATTCCAAGTATTAAACGACATAGTAAAATTACCATTTCTTATTTCATTGTTATAAGTATACTCATTATTTCCGTAATAATCATAATTTATATAACGAGTAGAACTTACTGCAAAAGTTCGATTAGCTGATAAATCAATCTTCATTCCTTTTATAGGCTCAATAGTACTTCTAACACTAAATGTTTCAGAGGATGTCATTATATATGGTTTATTAAGCAATGTATCTTCTTTTGTTATCCAACCATTATTTGCTGCACGTAAACCAAAATAATCATCTTGTTCTCCAAATAAGAAACCAAATCCTGGAGCTTCAAAGTTAGGACTAGCACCTAAAATATTAGTATTATTCATATAACCAGGTAAAATAGTTCCTTCAGTTAATTGATAATTAACTGATATGTTTTTAACTCCCATTAATATGCTAACAGTATTTTCTAAAATTAGTTTTAGTATTCCATCTTTCTTCTCTCTTAATCCTTCAATATTAATTTTGGCAGCTTTTACTGTTCTTTCAGCTTCAAAAGTGATTTTGTTTTCCGAAACAATAACGGTTTTACCTTTTACTTCTTTACCTTTATCATCAATAATTTTTAGGGTAACGTCAACAGTTTTTAAATTATGTTTTATCGACTTTGGTTTGTCTTTTTTAAACGACATAAATACATCAGCTTCTTTTTTATCTGGATAAAAAACTTTTTCTTTGTCCTTTTTACGCTTATTTAATCTTCCTCTTCGTCTATATTTTTTATTTATATATTTTAAGTATGGTACATTATTGTACAAATTAATCATATTTGCACTACTGCTTCCATTAAAATTTCTTGAGTTTTTAATATCGTTACCAAGATTGTTATACATTTTATCAGTACTTTCATTTCTCAACAATGGACCTGCATTCCAATCGTAAGTTGTACTGTACTGTGCATTTGCTGAAAGCCAGTTTAAATAAGGAATTTTATTTATTGGTAATGCGTAAGTTAATTTAAGAGTATGCCCATAATGTGTATTTCTTCCAAAATCCATAATATTTATCATTACAGAGTCTTTCCACTGTTCGTATGTTTCGTCGTCTTTATTTACTATTCCTTGAGGCTCGTCAATTCTAGCATTATTTGTAGCCTTAAAATCTAGTTTCAAACTTTTTGCAAAATCCCATTTAAGGTTATACATTCTGTTCCACATAAAATCTTTATCGTATGTAGGCGTAATCCTAAACCCTGTTCCTCTATTAATATTCCTGAGTTTACGTTCGCTATACCGTCTATTCATATCCGTTAAGAACGAAAATTGTTTAGGCATTAAATAAAAGTTAAAATCACGTAATAATCTAAAATTTTTATTTCGGAATGCTTTTACTTTACTAAATGGTTTGTAATTTTTAGGGGCACTACTATAATTATAGGTAAATGCACCTCTATATTTTTTCTCGTTATTATACTCTTCATTAACATTTCTTCGCTCAATTTTACTATAGGAATAACTAACACCAAAGTTTGCTAAATCATATGGCTTAGGTTTTCCACTTCGTTTATTTATTTTAACATTTGTAAAGTTTATACTTTTTCGTTTTGTGTAATCTTGTGCAATTTCAATTCTTTCAGCCTTGTCTTCTTCCGATATTGCATCAGATTCTTTCATTCTATCGAAGGTAATATCAGGGTCTAATGGGTCGTATTGAGGATTTATAAACTGCTCAGAATAACCTACATACATTGGAACTGAAACTTGTGCTTTTTCACCGAAAAATTTTCCTAATTGCAAGTTTGTAGATAAATCGTATTGGTATAAATCTTCCATGCTACGTTCATCAACACGTTTTTCAATACTTCCAAAACCTGCGGTACTTGTTAAACCAGCTAAAGATATTGACCCAAAATCGGCTAATTGAATTTGCAATCTACCTTGAGCAGCCCAGCCACCTTTTTCATCAAATTCGGTTAAACGCAATTCATTAAACCACACTACACCACATTTCGACATACCATCGTCTGGTAAATCGTTTGTGCCTTGTCCACGGTTTCTAATACCAAGCATTATTGTTTTAATATTTGCAATATTTGGATTACCTTTCACATAAATCGTATTTCTACCTACCCTTTGCTTGTATATTTTAGTAATATCAATTTGACCACCTTCTCTAATAAACTTATTTCTGTTTAATTTAATTTGTGTTAGTTCGTCAAACAAGAAATTAAATTGGTTAACTTCTGGCCAAACAATTAATCTATCAGATTCACTTTCATTGCTATAAGCACCAGCAGGAGTAACTTTTAACGGAACTTCATATTCGTAATAGTTGTCAGAAAAATCGCTACCAATTCTAATAAATGCAGTTAAATCGTTATCTTTTAACGAACCACTAACAATATCTTCGGCATGAACATCCATAACAATTCGTTTATACTTTCGTACATCTAATTTCATTGTTTTAAAAGCAGCACGAGCATCTCCATCATCTAAGTCACAAACATATTCAGCCATGGCCTGCTCGTTTAATTGACGTAATTGTGGGTTTGTTGGGTCAATAACTCTTGTAATATTTGGAGGAAGAATATAATTTACAGGAGCTTTATCTCCATTTTCTTCAATATTTACAGCCGATACGCTAAAATTTGTATTATCAATTTCTGTTGCTTGCGATATTGATGCCTGACGTAGTGTACTTGTGTATTTTCTCCATTCCTCACGAACTAGATCTATACGTGCAAAACGTAAAACGACCTCTTTATTAAAGTTCTTAAGAAACATTCTCATAAATCTAATAGATTTAAAATCTGATATATTACCTACAATTTTTTCTGGATTTTTTACGGGTATTTTAAATTGATACCAATTTACCTGCTCTCCTTTTTCGTTTTCGCCAACTACTATATCTGTAATAAAGTTTTTTCCAATATGCATATCTTGGCGATGTAATGAAATATGGTATTGATAATAACTTTCAGTTTCACTTAAAGTATTATCGTTATTAATATCCTCAGAGTTTGGTATGGTTGATGCTGCTGTAGAATAATCCTCATTATCTCCTTCTGGTGAGTTTCCCTCAGAGCCGTTGTAATCTTTATATCTACTTAGAATATCTAATTCTTGGGCATCATAATCATCGCCTCTAAAATGGTGATAGTTATCAGAAGCAGGGTCTGTAGGAGTAGCAACGCCTATACTAGCTAGCTCATTTATATAATTTGAGAAGAAAGTTTTTTCATTATCATCATTTAATCCATCGTAACCAACATCTTGAAATATTCTGCCAGTACCTGCAAATGAATTGCTTAACGATTGCTTTATTGGCACAAGTCCCCATGCAGTTGTATCCACATCTTCAATTACTTCAGTAGAAGGTAATCCATCCTCAAATGATTTACGCGAATCTTTAAGAACATCCTCTGAAACATTACCCAAGTTAAAATACATATCTCCACCAGGGTGTGTATCGTCATATACGTAAGGGTCCATCATCCAAAGTTCAATAAGCTCAATATTAGATGCTTCAAAATCGCTACTTTGAATTTCACGTTGTACACCAGCCCATCTAGATTCTGGAGATTTAAGTGTTCCATCTGGATTTACACCTGCTGAAACGCCAGACTGTCCAGTTGCATCGAAGTTATATGGTCCTTTTTCTTTAGGATAATATGCTAAGTTTAACACTGCAATATTTGTTGGTATTGAGTTTTGACTTTCTTTGTTCTTAAAAATTTCTTGTTCGTAAACTTCACGTACAAAATGATTATACATTTCATCAGAATTTTTTAAATTTTGAGGAGTTCCTGCTTCATTTCTTGTTAATACAGGGTCAACTGTATACCATGCTAATTTTGCTCTATTAAATCCAGTTTCTAAAGCGTTAGCGTATGATGTGTCATTTTCAGGAAACATACTATAATCGCTAGGAATACTAGCTAATTTCCACGCATGAAACGATTTAATATCAAGCGAAGTTTCGCTACTTTCGAAGTCGTCGATATAAGAAGTACCTGTTTCTCCAATTACCTTAGGATGCCCAGGAATAAGTTGAGCAAATTCGCCACTAAATGTTACGTTAGATGGTGCTTTTGTACTAATAAAAGGAAGAAGATCAACAAGCTTAGTAATAATAGGAGCTGCGTTTCTATACATCGCATCAGCTCCCCAAATTGTATTTGATATAGGTTCGTCACCCATATTTACTTTTTGAGTAAGTGGCTTTTCTGTTAAATTCATTATGGTTGCACCTAGATTTAACTTATCGTTAACCTTATAATCTAAATGCGAACCCATTAATGTTTTGTTTTGTATACTAAATAACGAATGACTTTCTAATGAAATTTGAATTGGTGTGCCAGACTCCAAAAGTCCACTATTTAGTATTTTAACTCGTCCTAGTGTATAATCAACCGAATAATCAACACCCTCCTGTAACTGCATTCCGTTAGCAGAAACGGTTACCGAACCTTCTGGTACATTTAATGCATTAAGCGATATTTCAGACCCTGATGATGATTGGTAATTACCCCATAAAAAGAATTTATTTTTAGATGCTATTTGTATTGCTTTTGTTTGAGTTGAATCATACAATTCTTGATAAACATACTTATCTGCAATATCATCAAGTAATGGATTACCTCCTGTAATTTGTTTTCGTAAATAGCTACCAAATGGTTCAACTGATGGAAAAATAACCCTACCGTTTTGCGGTTTAATTGTTACATTTGGAATAAAATCGAAAACTCCATCAGCTGCTTGGTCTAAGTTAGAGTTAACTTTATCAAGACCCATTACATTTAGTAAAATATCGCCTTCTATATTTCCTTCGTCAAGATAATTTACTGGGGCTCCTGTTTTATCGCTTTTATACATTACATCTAATAAAAAATTATCTCTATCAACTTGATATGCACCAATTGCGTAGATATTTTTCATCATTAAATCCCAGTTCTTTAGAGCAGGAGTTAATGTTGTACCTTTAAGTAATTTAATAAATAATGCACTTGGTGCTTGTACTGAGTTTGAGAAGTTACCTACTCTAAATGTTTCACCATTATACGTATATTCAAAAGCAACACCAAGTACTTCGTCAGAGTTAAGTGCTGAATTTAACGATATATAACCCAATTCGTAACTTACTGAATATTCTGATTGAGTTAAAAGTCTTGCATTTTCAATTTTTTCGTAATCAGTACCAATATTAAAATGATTTTCTAACTGCGACGAATTATTAATATCTCTAATATCAGAACCATATATTCTATCTAAATCACGCAATATGTTATTTGAACTATCAACAGGAGCATTAGGTGAATTAAAAATATTTATTGGTTCAGCAACCCAGCTGTTTTGAATCTTATTAGGGTCTGCTTCACCCATATCTAAGAATGCAATAATATTTCTTGAGTTTTGGAAATTACTTGCTTTATTTGTTACCCAAACTTCTATTTTCTTAATTTGAATACCCGATTGAATTAAAGGTAAGTTTTCTAAAGACATATCATATCTATCTCTAAAAAAATGAGCTAAAAAGAAGTGCTTATTAGCCTCATAATCGGCAGCATAAATTTCAAACTCCTCAGTTTGAGCACCGTTTTCTACATTAATTACTTGCTTTTGCCCTTTTTCTTGAGAGAAAATACTTGTAACCGTTAAGTTACCAAATTTTAAGCCAGCTTTAAAGCCAAACAAACTTTGGCTACCTGTTATAAGCGAACCTGTAAGAGGAAGAGTAACATCTCCTGCTTCAATTACTTGAATAATTTCGTCTTCTTTTCCTTGGTAACCGATTTTCATTTTATTTTCAAAATCGAATGTAGCTTCAGTATCATAATTAGCACTTAATGTAAGTTTGTCGCCAATTTTTCCTGTTACATTCATCTGAATTTTTTCTTGAAAATCGAATGTTGAGGTTTTTCTTAATCTTTCAGGTAGGGCAGGGTTATCAGTTCTATTAATTTTCATTCCAAAAATTAATTCTGCCGAACCTTGAGGTTTTATGCTAATAACATCAGAACCAAAAATTTTATCGAAAACATCGCCACCTATATGTAATTGAGGAACTAATGAAGTATTATGTTCAAAGGTTTCACTTCTTGCTCGCTGATTCCAATATTTACGAATACTTTGATTAAACTCATAATCTTTATATTCTTCAAAACTCATATTTGTTGGAGTTCCTATTGGTGTATCGCCTACTTTTCTTACTATTTCGTATTCGTTTGTTTCAGGGTTGTACTCTACATCTGTATGGACATTGTCAGGAGTTTCCATCATTAGCGGAGACTCGTGTGCAGGTTTGGTTACAGGCTTGTCTAATGGATTTGTAAATGGAAAAGCTAGGTTTGAAGTATCTGTACCTGTTGAATCGGGTGGTAAAATTGGTGGTATATGTATGCTATCGTTATGATATACCGAAGCAACTGTAGGTCTAACAATAGACCAAAAGCCCAATAAAAGTATAATCGATAATGTATATTTAAAAAATTTACTCAAAAAATAAAATTATAAAAGTTTAAGTGTTGCTTTAATAACTCCCTCTACATCTGTTTCTTTCCCGTCTTTTACTATCTTATCAATAGCCTTTTCTGCTTGCTTTTTGTTAAAGCCTAACATAATCAAAGCAGATAACGATTCTTCTTTAATTGTATTGCCTTTATTATCGAATAAATCTATGTTTTCTGACATATTTCCGATTTTGTCTTTTAGGTCAACTATAACTCGTTGTGCTGTTTTTAATCCAATTCCTTTAACACTTTTAATTGTATTAACATCACCTGTTGATATCGCAGTAATTATTTCTAATGTAGATAGTGATGAAATCATTACTAATGCAGTGTTAGGACCAACTCCAGATACGGAAATTAGTTTACGATAAATTTCACGTTCTTCTTTGTCTATAAATCCATATAAATCGTGGGTATCTTCTCTAATTACTTCGTGAATAAATATTTTTACATCTTTACTTTCTTCAATTATTGAATAACAATTCAACGATATTTTTACAAAATATCCTATTTCGTTGTTTTCAACTATCAAATATGTTGGGGTAAGCTCGCTTACTTTTCCTTTTATATACTCTAACACGCCTGTTTCTTAATTAGTTACAATTAACATTATTAATCTTCTAATATAGATAAAATTGTTTAATCAATAAAAATTAATTTTGATGATTTTCGTTATTTAGACCCTATATAGAATAGTTTTTACTAATTTTGGGCCAAAGAAAAAATAGTTTTATGAGAGTTTTCAAAATATTAGTAATTTTAGTGATACCTTTTTTTGCTTCTTCGCAAATAAAAAAACCTTTAAACCATTCAATATATAATAATTGGAAAAATCTTGAATACTCACTTATCTCTAACGATGGCAATTATATAAGCTATCAAATAAACCCACAAAAAGGTGATGGAATTTTAACTATAGAAAATCCTAATAAAAACAATAAACAATCTTACAAAAGAGGTTATTCTTCTAAATTTTCGGCAAAATCTGATTTTATTGTTTTTAAAGTAAAACCACAAGCAGATTCATTACACTTACAAAAATTTAAGAAAATTAAAAAGGATAAACAATATAAAGACAGTCTGTTTGTAAATTATTTTATTGATAATACAACAGCAAAATTTCCTAACATAAAAAGTTATGGTGTTTCAAGCAAAAAATCTGAATATGTTGTATTTTTACACAATAAAGAAATTAAAAATATAAGTAAAAAAGATACTGCAAAGATAGATACAACTGTTAAGGATAGTGTAAAATCTGCAAAGCCATACAAAGTAAAATCTGACGGTACAAAACTGTGTATTTATTATCCAAAAACAAAAGATACATTAACATATAAATACGTTAACGAGTATGATTATGACAAATATTCTAACTATGTTTCGTATATTTCTATAACAACTGATAGCCTTGATACATCAAGAGTGTATTTGTTTAATGTAACAAAGAAAACAACGACACTGATTTTTGAAAAGCAAGGGAACGCAAAAAATATTACCATAGATACTAAAGGTGAGAATTTAGCTTTTATTTTTTCAGCTGATACCGTAAAACCGTATAGCTATTCGCTGTACTATTACAATATCAAATCAAAACAAATAAAAATTATCGCCGATACATCAAACGGGAATTTACCTAAAAATTATGATGTAAGTCCTGATGCAAATATATATTTTTCGGAAAATATGACAAAACTATATTTTGGTATAAGACCTGTTCCTGTAAAAGAAAAAGAAGATTCGCTTTTAGAAGAAGAGCATTGTAGGGTTGATGTATGGTCGTGGACAGATAATTATTTAATGCCTCAACAATTAAAGCAATTAAAAAAAGAAAAAAAACGTTCGTATATTACAGTATATAATTTAAAGTCTAAAAAAATAATTCAACTAGCTGATACAGTTATTAAAAATGTTAAAATATTAAATAAAGGCAATAATAAATATGCAATTGGTAATGTAACTGAAAGATATGCAAAATCTTTATCTTGGGATGTTCAAGGTATAAAAGATTATTATATAATTAACACTGAAACAGGCAAAGAAAAATTAATTTTAAGTAAAACTAAATCCGATTTATATATTTCGCCAACTGAAAAATATTTGTTTTGGTATAGCTTAAAGGATAGTTCGTGGTATGCAAAAACTTTTAATGATAAACCAATAAATTTAACAAAAAACATAGCTTCAAACTTTTATAACGAAAGCAATGATGTGCCTGCTCTACCAGGTAATTACGGTTATGTAGGTTGGATTAAAGACGATAAATTTATTCTAATTTACGACAAGTATGATATTTGGAAAATAGACCCAACAGGTAAAACTAAACCTGAGAATATTACAAAAGGAAGAAATGATAATTTGGTTTTTAAATATAAAAAATTCGACAGCGATAATGTTTTTATTGAAGATAATATGCTGTTATCTGTTTTTAATAAGAAAAACAAGCAAGCGGGCTATTATTTGTACAATACAAAAACAAATCTTCTTTCAAAATTAACAATGGAAGATGTTAAATTTTATGACATTAAAAAAGCAAAAGAAAGCGAGAAATATATTTGGAGAAAAATGACTTTCAATAAATATCCCGACATGGAATATGGTAATTTAGATTTTAATAATTCTAAAAGAATATCGAATTTAGATTCTCAAAGAAAAGAATTTTTATGGGGTAGCGTAGAATTAACATCGTGGGTTAGTTTTAATGGCGATACTTTAGAGGGCTTGCTTTATAAACCTGAGAATTTCGACGAGAACAAGAAATATCCAATGTTAGTGTATTTCTACGAAAAATATTCTGATGCTATTCATCGCTTTTATACACCAAAGCCAATACGTTCAGTAATAAATTTTCCTTATTATGTAAGTAATGGTTATTTACTATTTATACCGAATATAAAATACGGAACAGGTACTCCAGGTAATGATGCGTATAATGCAGTTGTTAGTGGAACAATGAAACTTATGGAAAACAAATGGGTTGATAATACTAAAATTGGAATACAAGGTCAGAGTTGGGGAGGATACCAAGTAGCTTATTTGGTAACACGCACAAATATATATGCTGCGGCTATGGCTGGTGCTCCAGTTAGTAATATGACAAGTGCTTATGGCGGTATACGATGGGGGACAGGTATGAGCAGAATGTTTCAGTACGAAAAAACACAAAGTAGAATTGGAGGGTCGCTTTGGGATAAACGTGAGTTATATATAGAAAATTCGCCTGTATTTTTTGCCGATAGGGTTAAAACTCCGTTATTAATAATGCATAACGATGGTGATGGTGCAGTGCCATGGTATCAAGGAATCGAATATTTTGTTGCATTACGCAGATTGAATAAACCTGTATGGATGCTAAACTATAATGGTGACGAACATAATTTATCACGTCGTCCAAATATGGTTGATTTAACAATCAGAATGAATCAGTTCTTCGATACTTATTTAAAGGAAAAACCAGCTCCAAATTGGATGAGCAATGGTGTGAAGGCCGTTGATAAAGGTAAAGCAAATGGAATGAAGTTGATAAGATAGATTTTAATATTTCACAAATTTCTTATTTAAAAAATATCCTTTATATTGTTTAGTAATTATGGTGGTTTTACGATGGTGAGATAGTATTCCTTTTATAATAATTTTGGATTATCCCATACATGTATAACAGAATTGAATCGGTTTAATTTGTTATATACTCAAGCCAAATAGCTTTTCGGGTTTTCTACTTTTTTCCATTTTATTTGCTTAAAATTGTAAGCGTAACAAGCTATGCTTAAAATTTTAAACTCTAAAAAATAAAAAATAAATCCGTATAAATTCCCGAAAAGTTAAATGGTGTGAGTATATATTCTTCATTATCTATTCTGTATTAAATATATCGCAAGTTTGATAAATTCGACACCTGCGGAGTCGTTTTTATGTATTTGGTTTTTTTATAAAGGTTTGAACCCTACGGGTTCTTTTATGGGGTAGCTTAAAGCATATCAGTACTTTAAATAGTAAATTTATATTAATTCTGTAGGAATTACATATTTATAGAAATAATATACGTGTTTAAATTGATGCCGTAGGTATCGAACTGTTATTTGTAAATACAAAAACATCTTTACTTTAAATGTTTTATATATTAGTTTTGTATATAAGGTAATTCTGCATAATATACTCAAACCAAATAGCTTTTCGGTTTTTCTACTTTTTCTTTTTCCATTTTTATTTGCTTAAAATTGTAAGCGTAACAAGCTATACCTAAAATTTTAAACTCTAAAAAAGAAAAAACAAATCCGTATAAATCCCCTAAAAGCTAAATGGATTGAGTATATAACTTCAGTTTATAGAATATTAAGTATAGATTATAACAAAAAAAAAGCCTTCAAAAATTATTTTGAAGGCTTTTTTAATATTTATAATTAAAAAACTATTTAATAATAGTTTTAAATGTATCGTTATCAAAGAATTTAGCAAACTCCATATCTGTAGCAGCTAACTTTTTATATTTAGCATCTTTTTCAATAGCAGAACGCAAGTTGTTAAATAAAGCATCGCTATCACCACTACGAGCACCAATAACTGCTTTTAAATAATAACCAGCAGCTTTTTCTTTACAAGGACCACAGTCAACAGCATTTTTACCACCATCATTATCACCGTTAAGAACTTTAGCTAAACCAGCACACATTGAACACTCATCGCCAAAGTAAGTAATTGCAGAAGCATAATCGCCTTCTTTTATTGCAATAACACCTAAGTTATGATTAACTTCAGAACCAGCACCAGAAGCAGAAGTAAAATATTCTTTAGCTTCAGTTATATTACCAGCTTGTAACTCAACAGCACCTAGATTGTTAAGAATAATTTGATTTGAATTATCAATTGCTTTAGCAGCTTCAAAAGCAGTTTTTGCTTCGGCTAATTTATTAGTTTTCCAAAGAATAAATCCTTTGTTGTTCTCGCCTCTCCAATCCTTAGGAAATTGCTCAGCAAATTTTGTATAAACTTGTAATTTAAATGCGTCATCTTCTTTAAGAGTTGCAGTGTAAAGCATTTCTTCTTCGTTTAATGTGTCAGGATAAACTTTAAATAGAGAATCTAATTCTTGGTCAGAGTATCCAATTAAATCAATATTAACACTAATTTTAGAACGACGTAATTGAGGAAGAATATCATTTGCTAGCTCAGTATATGCAGCAGCAATATTTTTTATTTCTTTTTCTCTTTGCTCACCATCAGAGTACATTGAAAGAACTCTTAAGATAAGGTCTTTATCGTTGATTGCTGAACCTTGAACTAATGATTTAAAACCATCCCAGTCTTCTGCAGTTGTAGAAGTAGATACAAAACCTTCTTTTTTAGCATCGTCAACTTTTCTAAATTGCTTTTGAACATATTTGTCAGCAGTTTTAGAACGACGGTCAGCTAGTTTTGTATTTAAATCAGTAGCTCCATCAGGAGAAGCATAAGAAGAAACTGTTACACCTTTAAATTCTTTTCTGTCGTTATTTTTAACTTCATCAATAAATGCTAATAAATCTTTTACTTGATCTTTTCTAAGTTCAGAAGATTTTAAATTAGCTTGTTGAATTTGATAAAGAATCTCTGCACCTTTGTTAGCAGATGTAATTCTTTGGAAATTATCTTTCCCTAAGATTGTTTTTCCTTTAAGATTCACTAAACTTGGAGTAGCAATTACACCGTTAGCAATTTCTTTTGCATCAAAAGTTACTTTTTTATCTGGTTTTGTAGCCATGTATGCATCTATTTTAATTTCTACCTTAGAAATTCTCATTGCATCTTCATAAGCAATTTTACCATTGTAAGAAAAGCTTCCTCCATCGGCATAACCAATAACTTTGTTGTTGTCTTGTACCGATTCACCTTGAAGTTTTGTCATAGAGTAAGCTTTTTCGCCACCCTCAAACTTCAAAATTGGTGTAGCTTCTGCTACAACTTTCTTGTGGAAATACTTTGGTGGAAATTTACCTGAAATATTAATTTCAACGCTATCGCCATGCATTTCTAAAACTGTTGGTGTTACTGTGTAAGTAACTTGGTCATAGTTCTTAACCATTTTTTTCAATCCGCCACAACTTGTTAAAATAACAGCAGAAAGAACGAATACTCCAAATTTCAAAAGACTTCTTGTTCTCATAATATAAATAATGTTATTATTTAATTCCTTTTCTAATTCACAAAGTTATAAATGTTTTCAAAAAAAAAAAGTATTTATTAAGTTATATTATATAATAATTTTTTTTCTGATAAATTAATAGTATTAATTTGAATAATATTTTATCAATCCTTTTAATGGTGCCTTCGATATTGATGTTAATCTAATACCTTTCGAAATACATATATCTTTTATTATATCAGTAAAGTAGAACGATACAGAGCCAATTAATTTAAACTCTTTATGTTGATAATTATTATACTTAAGAATTGTTTTATCAAAGAATTCTGTAAAGCTGTTATATAACATATTATTAATAGTATCGTTATTTCTATTTTCGCTTATAAAAGGCATAAAAGATGCTAAAAATCTGTTTGGAAAAGGTTCTTTGTATATTTTAGTTATAATTGCATCTAAACTAAGACTAAAAGAATTAGAAAATTTGTTTTCAATATCTTTTGGTAATTCATTATCTAATAATAATTTAATAAAAGCTTTCCCTATTACTGCTCCACTGCCCTCATCGCCAAGGATATAACCTAAAGAACTTATATTTTCTGTAATTTCCCCATTTTTATATACACCTGTATTTGACCCTGTACCAAGTATTCCAATAATACCTTCTTTTGTTCCAAATTCCGATATAGCTGCACCTAATAAATCACTTTCAATTATTATTTCTGAGTTTTTAAAAAGCTTATTAAGAGAAAGTAATATTATTTTTTTTCTACTCTCAGAGGAACATCCAGCTCCATAAAAATAAATTGTTTTAATGTTTTTAGAGTATTTAATAACATCTGTTTTGTTCAATTCAGCGATAACATCATTTGAACTAACAAACACTGGATTTAAACCTATTGTTTTAAATTCTAATTTTATATTATTGTTTTCAATTAATGCCCATTCTGTTTTTGTTGAGCCACTATCTGCAATTAATATCATATATTATTTTTTTATAAAAATATACATTTTTTACGAAAAAAAATAGCAAACTAAAGTTTGCTATTTTTATATAAATATACTCAAGCCAAATAGTTTTTCGATTTTTCTACTTTTTCTTTTTCCATTTTTATTTGCTTAAAATTGTAAGCGTAACAAGCTATGCTTAAAATTTTAAACTCTAAAAAAGAAAAAATAAACCCGTATAAATTTTCTAAATCCTAAATGGATTGAGTATATTATTGTTTAGTATAAACATTATCATTTATAGGTGTTTTATACCATGTTTTTTCATTTTCCCCCGAACTTGTTGCCCATGTAGAGAATTTTGTGTACGCTTCAGTTACTTCAATTCCTTCAAGAGGATGCTTATAAACGCTATCTGTAGATACTACGCTTATTGCCCAAGGTAATCCATCAACGGTTCTGTATGGAGTTCCTGCATTATCGTTACCTGTCCCTAATAGCGATTGGTCTGCAGCTTCGGTAGGAGGAAAATTAGGCATATGTATTTCGCAACCTCTGTTTTCTGTTTGATAAATATAATAATTTGGGACTAAAGCTCCGACGTAATTATTATTAAAGGTTAAATTAGTTGTCAATCTTATAGGTGTACCTGTTTTATTGTAAGATGTATTGGTGTAGTATGGAATCATAACATCAAATTTATTATCAAATATAATAATACCATTTACAACATTATTATCCATGTGCCCATCTCCTGTTACATTAGTAACTATTGAAGTTGTTATTGCTGTTTTATTTGCATCTAAAATATTACAGGCAAAGCCCATAGGTATACTACCACCTCCAGCATTTATTTTAGTATTAAGAACAGCATCAACGTAATATCCATCAGCATTAACCGAAAGCTCTCCTTTTGTTAACATTACTAAATCGTTAAAATCGTAATCTCCTTTGTAAGGCCATAAATCTTCAAAAGATATTGTTTCGTAACCAACATTAGGGTACATAATTTTATATGCTTTTGCAGGGTCGGTTGGGTAATCATCTCCATTATCGTTAACACCATCACCGTCAGTATCAAGAACAACGTCCACGCTTTCGTAAACAATTTTATCTACATGAGCACCAGTATTTATTCCAACGTAAAATTGAAAGTGAGTTGCATTAGCTAAAATTACACCACTTGATGTGATAGTATTTCCAGATGTTGTAACATGAGTTTCTCCAATCCAGTTACCGTTAACATCAAAATTATCTAGCCAAAGATTAATTGAACCTGAAAAAGTCATAGAAAAATCAAAAGCAGACCCTCCTAATACAGGAAATGATTGTTCAATTATTTCGTAGCTAGAGGAATAATTTTTAAACACATTTTCACCATCAACATTACTAACGTGTCCTTCTGAGTTTTTTGTATAATACCATTTTCCAGGAACTCGTAAATTTGTCCAGTATCTATTATCTTTTTCAAGGTTATCTATATCAAATTCGCCATTCAGTACAAGGTTAACTCCATTGATAGATTTATTGTGAGCAAATTTTGATAGTTTTTGTTGATATTTGAATGCAAATTTTTTGTCGTATACCAATCCATTTTTTGTACCATCTCTTGGTTCTGGTGCAATTGCCATTGTAACCGAGCCATTTGTTTTATTCAATAATAATTTATTTCCTGAATTAGGATACATTAAGTAAATATCTCCAATGTCGACAGGTAGTTTAATTGCAAACTTAGCAACTGAATTAATAATTTTTGCTTTAGATAACACATTATTGTCTTTATCAATAACTAATAACAACTGCCCTTCGGTTGTTATATTTGTATTTGTTTGGGGAAGCATAGTAACATCTAATGCGTTGCTATATGAAGCTGACCAGTCAAATTCAAAAGGGACAGTTAATTCATTAATATTTGTATTCGTATTTTCGGAAGGGTCAGTGGTAGGTGATGTTTCATCTGTACTCTCTTTTCTACAAGATGTTATTATTGTAAAAACAATTAATAACACGAAAAATAATTTCATTTTCATAATAATGGTTGTTTTAGTTTTTTTTAAGTTTTAACAGTATATTTTTACGGTTAAAAAATAAAAGAGGTTTCATTTTTAATGAAAAAAGTAGAAAAATCGAAAAGCTATGTGGTTTGAGTATATTTATAGCTAGTTAAACTTTTCAAAAAGAATGTTGAAAAAATTGAGCATGATTAAGTAATTAATAAAACTGTTAATAAAAAAAAATAAAAGATTAAGAGGCAAGTAGTGTTAAAAAAATATTTTCAATATCTTTGAGTTATTAATATTTAAAATAATTTAATGAAAAAAAATATTGCAATACTTGCTGGTGGTGACTCATCGGAGTCGGTTATATCCTTACAAAGTGCCGAGCAAGTTCGTAAGCTTTTAAATAAAGAAAAATACAATACTTTTACCGTTTATGTAAAAGCTAGCGAATGGGTTGTTACAAGCGACCAATTTTGCGATACAATAATAAATAAAGACGATTTTAGTTTTAAGTATAATAATGATAGAATTAAGTTCGATTTTGCATTAATAATGATACACGGTACACCTGGAGAAGATGGCAAATTACAATCATATTTTGATTTAATAGGTATTCCATATTCAACATCAAGTGCATTAATATCGGCAGTAACATTTAATAAATACATTTGTAAAGCGGTGCTAGATTACGAAGGGATAAAATCGGCAAAAGCATGTATAGTGCGTAAAGGCGATAAAATTAATACCGAAAAAATTATTGCAAAAACAGGACTACCTTGTTTTGTTAAACCAAATGCAGGAGGTTCTAGTTTTGGTATTTCAAAAGTGAAAAATATTACCAATTTAGAAAGTGCTATTATAGATGCATTAAAAGAAGATACTGAAGTAATAATTGAAGAGTTTTTACCCGGAATAGAAGTTACATCTGGCGTATTTAGTAAAAATGAAGAACTAATTGCTTTACCAATTACAGAAATTGTTAGCGACAACGAATTTTTCGATTATGATGCAAAATACAACGGAAAATCAACCGAAATTACACCTGCTCGTGTAAGCAAAATTGTTTGCAAAAAGGTAACAGAAATGTCTAAATTGATTTATAAGAAACTTAATTGTAAAGGTGTTGTACGTATTGATTATATGATAAATAATGACAATCCATATTTTATTGAAATAAACACAGTACCTGGCATGAGTAGCGAAAGCATTATACCTCAACAGTTAAAAGAGTATGGTATGACAGTATCAGAAATGTATGATATAATAATTAGTGAATAATTTATAATGAGTATTAATAATTAAATATTGATAAGTATGAAAAAAGTATTTTTAATTTCAGTAGTTGCAGTATTTGCATTTTTTTCTTGTCAGAATGTACAAGAAACACCAGAGTATTTAAGTTTACAACACGAAAAAGATAGTTTAGCAGAACTTTCGGATATGCGTGGCGATGAAGTAGTTAATTTTTTAAACGATTTAAACGATATTCAAGAAAACTTGAACGATATTAAATCGACTGAAAAAATGATAAGTGTAAATACAGGCACAGCAGGCTCGGAAATGGCAACCGATACAAAAGAACAAATACAAAAAGATATTAATAGCATTTACGATAAAATGAAAGAGAACCAAGAAAAACTTGCTGCTCTTAAAAAGAAGTACCGTAGCTCAAATAAAAAGATTTCTTCGTTAGAAAAAACTATTGCTTTATTCGAACAGCAGTTAAAAATGAAAAATGAAGAAATTAGTGTTCTTAACAAACAATTAGCAGGTATGAATATTCAGGTTGAAGAGCTTACTGCAAATGTTGAAGGTTTAGAAATTGAAAATGAAGAAAAAGATAATATTATTGACAACAAAGATGATGAACTAAATACCGTTTTCTACGCTTTAGGTACAAAAAAAGAGCTTATTGAAAACAATGTACTTACAAAAGAAGGTGGCTTTATAGGACTCGGAAAAACAACAAAATTAAAAGGCGATTTTAATAAAGATTATTTTACAAAGGCCGATAAACGTACTTTTACAGAAATTTCAGTTTTTTCAAAAAAGATTAAAATAGTAACTTCAAATCCTGAAAGCTCATATACAGTTGAAGGCGAAGGCAAAGTAGACAAAATATTAATTACTGATGCTAATGCTTTTTGGCAAGCATCTAAATACTTGGTTATTATTGTTGATTAGTAAACTAAAAATCAGTAAATTAGAACTTCATTATATTAACATACAGGCTATTAAACACAAACTAGCTTCGCCTTAATTAAACTAATGAAGTTCTACTATATACTCAAACCACATAACTTTTTGGTTTTCTTCTTTTTATTTTCCCATTTTTATTTAAATTTATAAGCGTAACAAGCTATGCTTATAAATTTTAAACTCTAAAAAAGAAAAAATAAATCCGCATAAATTTCCGAAAAGCTAAATGGATTGAGTACATTTGTTTATTATAAAGAATAAATAATTATTGGAAAATCATTATGTTAACCAAAACGTATAAATTGTAATGTATGATATAGACATAACTAAAATTTTATTTCTTGATATTGAAACAGTTCCTCAATTTTCCGATTTTTCTAAATTAGACGAAACAAAAAAACATTTGTGGGAAAAAAAAGCAAAAACAATTGTTAGTAGCGACGTAGAGCCTGCCGATGTTTATAGCCGAGCAGGTATTTATGCCGAGTTTGGGAAAATTGTTTGCATTTCAATAGGTTTTATTAGCATAGAAAATGATGAAAGAAAATTAAGATTAAAATCCTTTTTTGATGATGATGAAAAGAAATTATTAGAGAATTTTAATCAACTTTTAAACTCTCATTTTAATACCAACGATTATTATCTTTGCGGGCATAACAGTAAAGAATTCGACTATCCGTATATTGCACGCCGAATGTTAATTAATGGCATACAATTACCTAAACTATTAAATATTGCAGGTAAAAAACCTTGGGAAATTAAACACTTAGATACTCTTGAGTTATGGAAATTTGGTGATTATAAGCATTATACATCATTAGAATTACTCACAAATATTTTTAATATTCCAACTCCAAAAGACGATATTGATGGTAGCCAAGTTGGCGATGTATACTATAAAGATAATGACCTTAAACGTATTGCAGTGTATTGCGAAAAAGATGTTATAGCAACAACTTCGCTTTTCTTGCGATATAGAAATGATGATTTAATTGTAGACAAAAACATAATTTCCGTTACAGAATTTTAGGTTTATGTATAAAGTATTATTTATTATCGCAATTCTATTATCGCAATTTTCGTATTCTCAATCGCAACAAGTTGATACAATTCAAAACACTAATGCTCTACGAAAATATATAATAAAAATTAGACTTATCTCAACAATAGAATTAATTAAAAATGTTAATAGACAAATTATTGGGTTAGAGTATGAACAAAAATTAAATAGCAAAACATCTTTGGTTTTAGATTTCGATATTGGTTATTTCGATAAATACGTTTATTATAAATATTATAATTTTTTTACCTTAGTTGATGAATTACCCTATACTAAAAGAACAGTAATAACTAAAGGATTTCATATAGCACCAAATTATAAATATTATGTTTATAATTTCAATCATGTAAGTATGTCAGGAATTTCTTGTGGTGGAGCTTTAGATTATTATTTTTATAAGAAAGTTTACGATTACTATAACTCTCGAACAAATATCACAACAAAAAATAATTATAATTCACAACAATTATCGGTAGGAGGTGTTTTGGGTTTGCAATTTTTAATTAAAAATAGAATAACTATTGATGCTTCATCGTCATTATTTATGAAACTTTTTTCTTCTACAAGTAATGATGGTAAGGAAATATATTCTAAAAATTCGTTTTGGAATAGTGATAATGGGAGATTTTGGGCTGTTTACAGAATTAAATTAGGTTATGCATTCGGAAAATGAAAAATAAGGCTTGTAAAATATTATTTCTGATAATTTTAGTTGTATTTTTTTCTTGCAATAAAGAAAATAAATATAAAATGGATAATCTAAATCATAACACAATTATGATTTTAGGGCATAGAGGAATGGGCGAATTATATAAATATCCAGGAAATACTGCCGAAGCAATTCTTCCTGTTATTGGTATAGGTGCCGATGGTACAGAAATAGATATTCAAATGACAAAGGATAGTGTTTTAGTGCTGTATCATAGCGATTTATTAGATGCAAGAACAACATGTACAGGGAAAATTTCAAATAAAAATTGGAGCGAAATAAAAAATTGTAATTATAATTTAACATGGGCATTAGTCCCCTTGTGTACGGTAGATAGCCTGTTTGGTTTAATCGAAAATTTAAACGATTATTACTTCTCTTTTGATGTTAAGCTTGATGGTGATATGGTGGATAATCACGAATATAAAAAGACTTTTTTAAGAGCAATTAAGGCAATAGATGATAAATATAATATGTCTGAAAATATTATTATTGAAGGTGAAAAAGATTTATTATTATTAGGACGAAGTTTAGGCTTAACAAATAAAGAATGTGTTGTAAGAGCTGGTCCTATTGAGAAAAGTATTGAATATGCTGTTGAGTATAATTTCTTTTGTGTGGGAGCTGAAACAGATGTATCTGAGGCTATAGTAAAAGACGCTCATAATAAAGGCATTAGGTTTATGGTGTGGAATGCAAAGAACAGTATAGGTAATTTTGAAGCAATTGATAAAAATGTTGATATAATACAAACTGATGCCCCTATTCATATTTTACAACAATTAAATAGATATGATTATGAATATCAAATACCATAACAAGAATGACAAAAATAAGCCTTTTAAATATTGAGTAAATTAATATAGGTTTTTTTACATGTAATTTTTAAAAAGTTTCATTTACATTTAAAAACAAACCATGAGCTCCATAAGCTCCCCACGCATAGTCTATTGTTATATTTGTTCTTGATGTTTTATTCATCATAAACCTTAAACCTACACCATAGCCAAAATTTAAATATTGAAATAGGTTTATGTCGGCATCGTGGTTTGATGCTGTTGTTGCATTTACAAAAGCAACAGCACCCATAAAATCAGGGTTTTGTTTTATTCCCAAAATATGAGCTCGGTATTCTAATTCTGAATAGACCAAATTTTCGCCTCTAAATCTACCTTGTGTATATGCTCTTCCTGAGCGGCCAAACTGATCCCAACCCAAAGCAGGTAAATTTAAATAAGGCAAATGACCTGAAGTTTGAAAATTGCCATAAACCCATATTGCAAGTAAATGACTAGGTTGTTTCTTTTTAGACAAACTTAAATATTCACGATATTCTAACCATAAGTTTGATGACGACTGTGAACTACCTAAAAATGTAGGGTTGTATCTGTATGCAATTAATGTGTATCTGCCTTTGTATGGTGTGGCAGCATTATCTCTACTATCATACAATACATTAATAGAAACTCCTGATAATGTATATTCTTCAGGATTGAAATTGTTCTCTTTTGAATATAAATAATGACTTGTAATAGTGGGCTGTTTTCCATCAACAGTATCTAAATTCAGAAGATTATCTTTAATACTATAATTTATATCTAAATGGTACCCAACACCAGCATAAAAATTTGTTTTGATTGTTTTAAAAACTGTTTCATAAAAACGAATATATTTAAATTCCATTAATTGAGAATCATCAATAGGTTTAGAAAACATTCCGTCTTTATATTCGTAACCGTGTCCTGCTAGTTTTACTGACTGTGGACCTGTGCCTAAACCATATGTAGGCTGTGATGTATCAAAATATCGCCAATCTCCCAAAAAAATCCAATTATCATTAGATGAATATATGTTAGACTTAAATGAAGACATTAATTGATTTTTGGATGAGTAAGTTATACTACCAAGTGAAGTAGACATTCTTGTGTTTATTGGGTCTCCCATAAACATACTTGTTGAAGCTGCTATTCCATATATAATGCCATAGGAGGGGTTTGCTCCAACTATGGGTAATGGTGAAAAATAGACTTTCCCTTTTTTAGGGCCAATATTATTTTTTTGAGCCGAGAGTATAGAAGTACTGAATAAAATTATTATTAATACTATGCTTCTAATACTCATAATGTATTATTTATATCAACAATAATTTTGTTTCTTAAACTTCTGGTTCAGGTGATATGTATTTATAAACCAAACCTGCTAGAACTGCTCCTGCAATTGGTGCTGCCCAAAATAGCCAAAGTTGGTCTATTGCCCACCCGCCAGCAAAAATTGCTTGACTTGTACTTCGTGCAGGGTTTACAGATGTATTGGTAACAGGAATACTAATTAAATGAATAAGCGTTAAACCTAACCCAATTGCTAAACCACCAAAACCTTTTGGTGCTTTTGAGTGTGTTGCTCCTAAAATTATTATCAAGAACATAAAAGTCATAACTACTTCTGTTATTAATGCAGCTAACATACTATATCCACCTGGTGAGTGTTCTCCATATCCGTTAGATGCAAATCCGCCAAGTTCGAAACCTGCTTTACCAGTTGCTATTAAGTACAAAATACCAGCTCCTGCTATTCCACCTAATACTTGAGCTATAATGTATCCGGGTAGTTCTTTTACGTCGAATCGTCCTCCAATCCACAAGCCAATAGACACTGCGGGGTTTAGGTGTGCTCCTGAGATATGACCAATAGCATAAGCCATTGTTACAACAGTAAGACCAAAGGCTATAGCTACGCCTACAAATCCAATTCCTAACTCAGGATATGCTGCTGCTAATACAGCACTTCCACATCCACCTAGTACTAACCATAAGGTTCCGATAAATTCTGCAATAAGTTTTTTCATTTGTTGTTGTTTTAATAATCTAAATAAGTACTTTAATAATTAAATGCAAATGTAGTTATTAATTATTATAAATCTAAATATACTCAAACCACATAGCTTTTCGGTTTTTCTATTTCTATTTGCTTAAAATTTTAAACTCAAAAAAAGAAAAAATAAACCCGTATAAATTCCCTAAAAGCTAAAAGGATTGAATATAAGCATAAATATTTTTTAATTTTGCGAGATGTAGATTGTTAAAATCTATAGTTTAATTATTTTTTTAACTGCAAGAACCTTTTCTTTCGATAAAATTTCTACAAAATAAACACCTGTCTTTTTAGGCATTTCGAAAATAACATTTCTTGAATCTTCATATTTATTTGAGATTATACTTCTACCTAAAATATCTTTTACATTAATATTAATATTTTCTGTTATTTTACTAAATTCTATTGATAAGTATTGATTTGTAGGATTTGGAAAGATATTTATTCTTGTATTAGTTAAAGCAAGTACATCTGTATTTAGTGAATTTCCTTTTAATACATATTGTAAAACGCCACCATTACTCTCTATTTTTAATACAATTGAATCGTTTATAATATCGGTTGGTGAGTATATTACATTGAAAGAGTAATCCATAAATCCTGTAAGTGTTTTTGTTGAATCAAAATTTATTGAAAACTCAGAGGTAGAAATATCTGTTATATTTAAAAATTTTAACGTGTCATTTCCAAAATTTGTAAGTTTTATTTGTAATGTATCAGTTTCGTTAATTATAGTATTGTTAAATTTAATTATAGTATCTGATATAGTAACAATAATTGGTTTAACATCAGTAGTAATAGGGTATCCTGCATTTATCCAGCCATTTATTCCTCCTGCCATATTATATAAATTGCTAAACCCCATTGTTTGCATACTATTAAATGCGTTTGTGCTTCTACCGCCTGATAAGCAATGAATTAAATATGTTTTATCTTTAATTAGTGTGTCTAATATATCGTTAAAGTTACTTGCGTAATAATTTAATTCTACGCCATTTTCAATATGTTTTGTGTTGTATTCTGATATTTGTCTAACATCAAGAATAATGAAGTCTGGATTTAAATAATTAGCTTGAATTAACGAATAAGCACTATCAACATTTATAGTTGCAAAGTCAGTTGTATTTTTAGTTTGTGCGAAAGAAGATGTCAATAAAACTAAAAATATTATTGCTGTATATATGTATTTCATATTTTAGCTTTTTAGTACAAAAGTATAGTTATTTATTTAAAAAATATATGACAAATGTTATAATTGTAAGGTAATTATACTCAAACCACATAGTTTTTGGGTTTTTCTACTTTTTCTATTTCTATTTTTATTTGCTTAAAATTTTAAACTCAAAAAAAGAAAAAATAAACCCGTATAAATTCCCTAAAAGCTAAAAGGATTGAATATAGTAAAATATTTATACTAAAAGCCCCGATAAAAATCGGGGCTTCAACTAAACTAAACTAAACTAAAACTAAACTCAACATTAATCAACATTATCATGTAAGTACGAGTTGTTTTCTCTCAATTTTACATTTCCATCTTCATCTTCCGATAAAGAAAAATTTGAGATTGTGTTATCTTCTGTATTGTTTTTTTCTGTTGCTTGTTGTTGCGTACTTTGTTCTCTTAACTTGCGTTTATATGCAGGTTCGTTTTCTAATTCATCAATAATATGAGAATTTGAAATTTTTGTTAAATCTTTTAATTCATTTAAATTACTATTTATTGAAGGATTGATATTTGTGTTATCAAAATCGAAAATCTCTTTCTGCATTGGCTCTTGAATATCTTCGGTTCTATTCGAAACTTTAGGATTTAATTCAACAACAGTAGGTTTTACTTCGCTATCAACATTAATTGTACTAATTACCTTTTCTTCTTTCTTCATTTCTTGAAGTTCGGGAATTGAATTAGCATTAAAGCCTGTTGCAATAACTGTAACAGCAATGCTTTCTCCAAGAGTTTCGTCAAAATTAATACCTGTAATTACATCGGCAGACATGCCAGCTTCGTCTTGTACAAAATCAGATATTTCGGCAACCTCATTCATAGTAGCATCAACATTTCCAGATGTAATACTTAATAAAATATTTGTAGCACCTTTAATGTTATTACTATTTAATAATGGCGATTCAATAGCTTCATTAACAGCTTTTAATGCACGTCCTTCTCCTTCAGCTTTACCAGTTCCCATTATTGAAACGCCGCTATTTGTCATTACAGTTTTAACATCGGCAAAATCAACGTTTACATATCCGTGAACAGTAATAATTTCAGCAATTCCTTTTGCTGCAATAGTTAAAATATTATCAGCTTTTGCAAAAGCCTCGCTAATACCTAAATCGGCGTGTAAATCACGAAGTTTTTCGTTGTTTATTACTAGGAGAGAATCAACGTGTTGTTTCAATTCTTTAATTCCTTCAATAGCTTGAATTATACGACGCTTTCCTTCAAATTTAAACGGAATAGTTACAATACCTACTGTTAAAATTCCTTTTTCTTTTGCTGTTTCAGCAATTATTGGAGCAGCACCTGTTCCGGTACCACCACCCATGCCGGCAGTAATAAATACCATTCTAGTTCCTTCATCAAGAAAATCTTCAATATCTTGAAGGTTCTCAACGGCTGCTTCTTTACCTTGCTCAGGTTTGTTTCCTGCACCAAGTCCTTCGGTTAAGGTTGTACCTAGCTGAATTTTTGTTGGAACAGGACTTTTTAAAAGTGCCTGAGCATCAGTGTTACAAACAATAAAATCTACATCTTTTATTCCTTGTTTGTACATGAAATTTACGGCGTTACTACCGCCTCCACCTACACCAATAACCTTTATTATTGATGATTTTGGTGCTTGAATATCAAAGTTCATTAAATCGTCCATAGTTATTTTGTTTAGTTTATTATTCTAGTTTTTTGTCTTCGCTTTCTTCTGTGAAAACATTAATTAGTCCTTTTTTTAATCTTTCGCCAAATGGTATTTTTGGTTTTTTATCTTTAATTATTTCTTTTTCCTCTTCTTTTTCCTCTTCTTTTTCTTCAATTATTTCGGGCGTTTTTTTGTTTAAAGTAAGCTGTTCAAAAGTTAATCGTTTTTCATTTTCATTAATAATATCGAAACCACCCATAATTAGACCTATTGCAGTGGCGTATTTAGTTTTATTTAGAGTTTTGTCTAAATCGGTAAATAATAGTTGATTGGGTAGTCCAATTCTAATATCTAATCCTGTTTTATAAGCAATAAATTGAGTTATATTTTTAAGTAAAGCACCACCACCAGTAAGCACAATTCCGGCACCAAGCTTTTCTATATCAATATGGTTAGAGATTTCAAGAAACAAACGGTCTACAATTTCGTCCATACGGCAATTTATAATGTAGGCCAAATTACGAACCGAAATTTCTTTTGCAGCACGTCCATTAATGCCCTCAATACTAACATATTCATTAGGCTTAATAACATCAGATAAAGCGGAGCCTTTAAGTACTTTTAATTTTTCAGCACTTTTTTCAACTATATTATATGCCTCTTTTATATCTTTAGTGATAACGTCGCCACCAAAAGGAATTACAGCTGTATGTACAATTCTATTATCTTTATAAACCGCAATATCAGTTGTTCCACCTCCAATATCAACAAGAGCAACACCTACTTCTTTTTCTTCGTCGGTAAGTACCGCATGGGCTGATGCTAAAGGCTCAAGAATTAAATCGCGGGTTGTAATATCAACTCTTTCGATGCAGCGCTTAATATCGTTAGCCGATGTAACTTGCCCAATTACAATATGATATGTTCCAACCAAAAGTTTACCGCACATTCCAAGAGGCTCAACGCCAAACTCGTTATCAACAATAAAGTTTTTTGGCACAACATGAATAATTTCTTCGCCAGGTTCAACAGGCATACTGTACATTGCTTCTTTTAGTTTGTCGATATCTAAATGTGTAATCTCAGACTCAAAATCGGAACGTGGAATTTGATGACTTTGTTCTGTACTGCGTATATGTTGACCTGCAATTCCAACAAATACATCTTTAAATTTGTATCCTGATTGCTCTTCTGCAATACTTACAGCTGCCGAAATAGATTGAACTGTCATTTGAATATTTTGTACAACACCTCGCTTAACACCAGTTGATGGCGATGTTCCCATTCCAAGAATTTTAAGCTTTCCGTCTTCTATTTTTTCGCCAACAATTGCAACAATTTTTGTTGTTCCAATATCAATTGCAGAAACAATATTCTTTTCAATATTTGTTTTTTTCTCTGTCGCCACGTCGTTATTAATCTCTTCCATTGTGCTTATTTTATTATATTATTTTTTTGTGCAAACAATTTGATTCTCGTATTTTAAGTTTATTTCACTGTATGTATTCCAACCCCGTTTTTCTATACCTTTTTTATAAAAAGCCTTTAAATTACGTAGTTTAGTTTTATAATTATTAATTTTTCCAAGCATTATTTTTTGAGTTCCAACTATTGGTATTAGTTCGTATTCATTATCGGTATTTACATATATTTGTTGAAATTGTGAACGCCATAATTTATCATTATTAATATACAGAACCAGATTAAATACATCTTTTAGTACTTTACCTCTAATAATATTATTGTTGTCGTCTTCTTTTAAATTTATATTATGTCGTGCCTCAAATGGTTCGTTTATATGTCCGTTAATAACTATCACTCTTGCTGTATAAATATCCGATAGTCGCATCATAACACCATCTTTGTCAATGTAATAACTCTCGCCAGAATAGTTTATTATTCTTAATATTGGCTTTCGCTGAGTTATTTCAACCCCAATGCTACCTTTTAAACTGCAATATGTTCTTACATCTTTTATTGATGAATGTTTTTTTAAGATATTTTCTATTTTAAGTGTATTTATTTCTGAAATAGGATAACCTATTATTGATATATTACTATCATTAACTAATTGTTTTATTTCATTTTTATCAATAAATAAATATTTAGTAGAATCTATTACTTCTATTTTTAGTTTTGTACATCGTTGTTTATATTCTTCGTTTTTAACAAACGACATAGACAGTACTAAGAAGGTAAATATTGCTACCCAACCTAAAATTGATAATATGTTCTTTTTTATTTTCATATTTATTAGATTAATAGATGTTAGATACGAGATATGAGAATTTGTCTCACATCTAATATCTCACATCTAACTATCTATTAGTTTCTTTATTTTTTCTACTTCTACATCAATATTGCCAGCCCCAAGAGTTAGCAATACGTCTATTTTTTTATTTTTTAATACATTAATTAATTCACTTTTTTTGCACAAAGTTTTATCTTTTATTGAAACATCATTGAATATTATTTCAGATGTAATATCTTTAATAGGTAACTCTCGTGCAGGATATATATCAAGCAAAATAAGCTCATCTAACATACTTAATGCTTTGGCAAACTCATTTGCAAAATCTCTTGTTCGTGTATATAAATGTGGCTGAAAAATACCTGTTATTTTTCGTCCTTCGTACAATTTTTTTACTGATGATATTGTTGCTTTCAATTCTTCAGGGTGATGAGCATAATCATCAATATAAACCAAGTTTTTGGTGTTTATTATATAATCGAAACGACGTTTTACACCTTTAAAATTCTTGATATTTTCTTTTATTAGCTCAATATTTACACCAAAAAGCATACTAACCGCAATTCCTGCAATAGCATTTTCTACGTTTACAAGTCCTGGTATTCCAATAGTTATATCAGTAATTTTTCCATCTGGTGTATTAAGGTCGAAAGTGTATATATAATTTTCAACTCTTATATTTTCAGGATAAAAATCAGCTTTATCGTTTAACGAATATGTGTAAATATTTATATTTTCAGGTGTTTTTAGTCCTAAACCTTTTTTTACAATTAAATTTCCGTTTGGCTCTATTTGCGATATAAAGTCTTCGAAACTACGTTTTAACTCATCTTTTCCACCGTAAATATCTAAATGGTCGGCATCAGCCGATGTTACAACTGTTGTATGCGGATTAAGATGTAAAAATGAGCGGTCGAATTCGTCAGCTTCAGCAATAACAATTTCGCTATCAGAATTTAATACAAGGTTTGAATCGAAATTTTTAGAAATACCGCCAATAAACGACGAATATTTTATTCCTGAATTATTAAATAAATACGAAACTAATGTTGTAACTGATGTTTTACCATGAGTTCCAGCAATAGCAATTCCTTTTTTGCTGTTTAAAATTACGCCAAGTACTTCGGCACGTTTTATTACATTAAAATTATTTCCAAAAAAGTATTTTAATATTTTGTTCGAATTAGGAATTGCAGGGGTATAAACTACAAGAGTTGTATCTCTTTCGGTAAATTTTTTAGGTATCTCCGTAATTACATCATCGAAAATAACATTAATGCCTTCGCTTTCAAGATTGTTGGTTAGTACAGTTTGGGTTTTGTCGTAACCCATTACATTTTTACCAATAGCTTTGAAGTATCGAGCCAGAGCACTCATTCCTATACCTCCGATTCCGACAAAGTATACGTTATGTATTTTTCGTAATGAAACGCCGATTTCTTCGTTACGAAAAACATCGTTCTTATCTTTTATATTTTGTGAATTCAATTTCATTTATTTCTTCAATCTCCTTGCCTCTCTTCTCCAAGAGGGAACGCCTTAATTTTTAACTTTTTAGATCCTTCACTTCGTTCAGAATGACAAATTATTTGGGTTAGTTACTAAAACCAAATTCGAAGTTGTCATACTGAGCAACGTGAAGTATCTCACATTATTTTTTACCTCCATTAAAAGCTTCATAAACTTTGTAAATCTCATCAACAATTAATTCTGCTGAGTTTGGTATTCCTAGTTTACCAATATTTTCTGTATAAACTTTTATTCTATAATCGTCTTTTATAAGTTTTACAGCTTCGTCAACAAGTTGTTGCTCTGCCATATTATCTTCAATCATCATAGCCGCATCAACTTTAATTAATGCCATTGCATTTTTTGTTTGATGATCTTCGGCAACATTTGGTGAAGGAATAAAAATAACAGGTTTTTTAACCAAACAAAGTTCAGAAACGGTGCTTGCACCAGCTCTTGAAACTACTATATCTGCAATTGCATAAGCATAATCCATTCGTGAAATAAAATCTTTAACAACAACGCCTTGTTCTAGAAACGGTTTTGCTTCTTTAATAGAATCTTCGTAGTAATATTTGCCTGTTTGCCACAGCACTTGTATATTGTTATCAACAAGAGTTTTTAATCCGTTTTTTATACTGTTATTAATGGTTAGAGCTCCCAAGCTTCCGCCAACAATTAATAATACTCGTTTGTTGCCAAGCATATTAAAATGTTTAAGAGCATCTACTTTTTTATCTAAGTTTCGTACTAAATCAATACGAACAGGATTTCCTGTTTTAACAATTTTTTCTTTTGGAAAAAAATCACCCATATTATCGTAAGCAACACAAATACGGTCAACTTTACGACCTAAAATTTTATTTGTAACCCCAGCATAAGAATTTTGTTCTTGAATAACAGATGGAACTTTATATTTTGCCGCAGCGTTTAATAATGGTCCGCTAGCGAACCCACCAACACCAACAGCTACATCTGGTTCAAATTTTTTAATGATAGAACGTGCTTTTTTCATTGATTGGTATAGTTTCCAAAAAAAAGAAATGTTTTCTAATGAAAGTTTTCGTTGAAATCCTCGAACAGGTAAGCCAATAATTTTATATCCTGCATTCGGAACTTTTTCCATCTCCATCTTGCCTTCTGCACCAACAAATAATATCTCAACTTCTTCGTCGCGTCGTTTTAAAGCATTAGCAATAGAAATTGCAGGGAAGATATGACCTCCTGTACCACCACCACTAATTATTACTCTTTTTATACTCATATTTTTGCCCCCTTCTAATTCCCCCAAGGGGGAAGGTTTGTTGTCCTTAAACAAATTTATTTTCTTTTGCCACTCTCTGCTTCTCCAAAAAGAACTTACATTAAAGCAAGTTCCTCCCTTTGGGGAGGCGGAGGAGGGGCTTTACGTTATCACTTCTTCCAAATTAGTATCTCTACTAACACTTATTATTATTCCGTAGGCTGCTGCTGTAAAAAATATTGATGAGCCTCCCATGCTTAAAAATGGTAAGGTTTGCCCAGTTACAGGGAATAAATTTACAGCTACGGCCATATTTATTAATGCTTGAAAAACAAGCCAAAAAGCTAATGCTATTGCAACTAATGCTGCAAATCGGTGCCTTGCACTTTTTACTATTTTAGTTGCCCTATATAATAGTAACATGTATAAACTTAAAACTCCTACACCTCCCAAAAATCCGTATTCTTCTATTATTATTGCGAAAATAAAGTCTGAATATGGATGAGGTAAAAAGTTTCGTTGTGTACTTTTGCCAGGTCCTTTTCCTGTGAGTCCACCTGTTGCTATTGCTATTTTTGCTTGGTCGGCCTGAAAATTACCATCAGCATCAATTTCATCACTAATACCTGTAAATCTTTCTATTCTTGCAAACCAAGTTCCTACTCTACCATATTCTTTCATCTGCGGAAAAGCAAGTATTAAAAGTATTGCTAGCCCTAGGGTTACAATAATTCCACCCATTAATAAAGCTAAATATTTTGAGCTTACTCTGCCAATAAACATTAGTATAAACGATATTACAAACAACATTGCTGCTGTTGAAAAATTTGCTGGAAATATTAAAGTACAAATAACTATAATCCAAATAATAACAGGTCTAAAACCTGTTTTAAAATCTTTAATATTTTCCTGATTTAATGCCAAAAATCTAGATATATACATTATCAATGCAAATTTTGCCAAATCTGATGTTTGAAACGAAACACCACCAGGCAACATTATCCACCTAGAAGCTGAGTTTAGGTTAATACCTGAAACCAAAGTATATAGTAATAAAGGGACTGACAGATATAATAAATATACCGAAATACGTGAATAAAAAGTGTAAGGAATACGATGAGCAGCATATATTATTCCAAAACCTATTGCAAGCAATACAAAATGGCGAATTAAATAGTGTGTAGTATCGCCTCCCTGATATTTGTATGCTAAAGTACCAGTAGAGCTATACACAGCTAATATTGATATTAATGATAACGCAATTATTATCATCCATATCCAAACATCACCTTTTATGTATTTTGTTATAAAGTTCACTTTTTTTCTATTCTATGGTTAAATAGTTATATTGCTGTATTGTTATATTGTTAAGTTTTTTGAGGTATATTTTATTAATGTATTTATTTCTTTTGGAAGTTTTTCAATAAAAACATTAAACTCATCATACTGTTTTTTATTTATCAGATCTCTTTTTATTGATTTATCAAGCCAACTTTTTGTTTCTTTAAGAGAACCGAAACTATATCTGTAAAAATGAATCTTATCCTTTTTTGTGTATCTTCCAAAACCTTCTGCTATATTCGCCGAAATTGAATCAGTAGATCTAACAAGTTGTTTTCCGATTGTATCTTTTGTAAAATAATCCCATTCAATTACCGTATCCCAAACTAAGTTTGATAAATCAAAACTAAGTTTATAGGCAGTTAGATCCGTGAAATCGACAAAATTATCTTTCATTTTATATCATTTTAACAATATAGCAATTTAACAATACAGCTATACAAATTACAAACTCCTAACAGCCAACTTAAATTGACGACCACGTTGCTCGTAGTTATCGAATAAATCGAAACTTGCACAAGCAGGTGAAAGCAAAATATTATCGTCTTTACTACCTAAATAATAGGCTGTTTTTACTGCTTCTTTCATTGTTTTTGTATCGATAATATCGTTTACAATACCTTCGAAAGCGGCATGAATTTTTTTCACATCTTCGCCAAGACACACAATTGCTTTAACTTTGTTTCTTACAAGCTCAACTAACTCAGAGTAGTCATTGCCCTTGTCAACACCACCAACAACCCAAATAATATCTTTTTGAACTGTTTCTAAAGCAAACCAAGTAGAATTTACATTAGTAGCTTTACTGTCGTTAATAAATTGCATTCCATGAATTTTTAATACCGGCTCTAAGCGGTGTTCAACACCTTTAAAGTCTTTTAAACTTTCGCGAATTGTGTCTTTTCTCAAATCGAGAACACTACCTGTGATAGCAGCTGCCATTGAGTTGTAGGTGTTGTGAGTACCTTCTAGTGATAAATCAAAAATTGACATCGTTATATAGTTATTTGAATTAATATTTATTTTTATTTCGTTGTTTAGTGCGTAAGCACCGTTTTGTATTACATATTTTGCCGAAAATGGCATTAACTGTGCTTTAATTTTATGATTTGGTATATTCTCACGAATTACCTTATCATCAGCACAATAAATAAAAATGTCTTCTTCAGTTTGGTTTTGTAAAATTCTAAATTTCGAATCGGTATAATTTTGGAATTTATAATTATAGCGGTCTAAATGGTCAGGAGTAATGTTTAAAATTATTGCAATATCGGCTTTAAATTCAAACATACCATCAAGTTGAAAACTGCTAAGTTCTATTACATAATAATCGAAGTTTTCTTTAGCAACTTGCAGTGCAAAGCTTTTACCAACATTGCCTGCCAAACCTATGTTTAAGCCTGCTTTTTTAAACATATGATACATTAGTAAAGTTGTAGTAGTTTTGCCGTTACTTCCGGTTATACATATTGTTTTCGCATTTGTGTATCTGCCTGCAAATTCAATTTCAGAAATAACAGGAGTGTTTTGCTCTGCTAATTTTTTTACAATTGGTGCAGTATCAGGAATACCAGGACTTTTAATCACTTCTTTAGCCGAAAGTATTTTTTCCTCAGTATGCTTATTTTCTTCCCAATCAATATTATGTTCGTTTAGTAAATTCTTGTATTTATCGGCAATCTTTCCAAAATCGGAAACAAATACATCAAAGCCTTTGGTTTGTGCCAAAACTGCTGAACCTGCCCCACTTTCGCCTGCTCCTAGAATTACTATGTATTTATCTAAATTCATTAAATATTATCGTAGTTTTAAAGTTATTATTGATATTACAGCCAAGAAAATACCTATAATCCAAAATCTTATAACAATTTTTGGTTCTACATATCCTTTTTTCTGATAGTGATGATGTAAAGGAGCCATTTTAAATATTCGGCGACCCTCTCCGTATTTTTTCTTTGTATATTTAAACCAACTTACTTGTAGAATTACCGATAAATTTTCCATTAAGAAAACACCTGCAAGTATAGGAATTAAAAGTTCTTTTCTAACGGCAATAGCAAATACAGCTATAATTCCGCCAATAGTTAGGCTTCCTGTATCGCCCATAAAAACTTGAGCAGGAAACGAGTTGTACCATAAGAAACCTACTGTAGCACCAATAAATGCAGAGATAAATACCACAAGTTCGCCAGAATTTGGAATGTACATTATATTAAGATATTCAGCCAAAATTACGTTACCCGAAACATAGGCAAATACAGCAAGAGTAACACCAATTATTGCCGATGTTCCTGTGGCAAGTCCATCTAATCCGTCGGTCATATTAGCACCATTTGAAACAGCAATTACAATAAAAATTACAATAAGAATAAATAGAGGCCACATTAAAGTATCAGCCATATCGCCTGTCCACGAGATAAGTGATTTATAATCGAACTCATTATTTTTCACAAAAGGTATTGTTGTTTTTGTAGATTTTACATCTTGTGTTACATCAACCAATACATCACAATTATTATGAGTTTTAACCCATTCTTGTTTTACAGTACCATTGTTGTCGTAAACTCTTTCACGAATTACTACATCTTGATTTACATAAAAAGTAGCACCTATAATTATTCCTAAACCAATTTGTCCGATAACTTTAAATTTACCTTTTAATCCCTCTTTGTCTTTTTTGAAAACCTTAATATAATCATCTAAAAAACCGATTAATCCAAGCCAAACCGTTGTGATAATCATTAATTGAACATAAACGTTTTTCAAATCACCAAAGAGTAAAATAGGAATCAGAATTGATGCGATAATTATAATGCCACCCATTGTTGGAGTGCCTTTTTTCTGCATTTGCCCCTCTAATCCAAGGTCTCGAATTGTTTCGCCAATTTGCTGTTTTTGTAAGAAATAAATCATTTTTTTACCAAAAACAGTTGAGATTAACAGCGATGATATTAAAACTAAAGCAGCTCTAAATGTAATATATTGGAATACTCCTGCTCCGGGAATTCCAATTTCGTTTAGCCAATCAAATAAATAATACAACATACTTATAGACTTTAAGATTTAAGATATAAGACTTTAGATAGTCTGTTTCTTAAATAATCTTCATTAATACTTTTAATTTCTCTCACTATATTTTTATTATTAAATACTGTCATTTCTAAAATTCTAATGTCTAATATCTAATATTTCTTTTATTATCTCTTTATCATCAAAATGATGTTTTATTCCTTTTATTTCTTGATATGTTTCGTGTCCTTTACCTGCAACTAAAACAATATCATCTTGTTGTGCAAACATACATGCTGCACGAATAGCCTCTTTGCGGTCTGTAATTGAAATTACTTTACTACGTAACTCTGCATTAATACCCGCCTCCATATCTTTAATAATCTCAATAGGGTCTTCGCTTCGTGGATTATCGGAAGTAAGAATTACTCTATCGCTTTTTTCTGCCGAAATTTGTGCCATCTCTGGTCGTTTTGTTTTGTCACGGTCGCCACCTGCACCAACTACGGTAATTACTTTTGAATCTCCTTTTCGAATTTCGTTAATTGTATCTAGCACATTTTTTAACGCATCGGGTGTATGTGCATAATCAACAATAACAGTAATTTCCTGTTCCGAGTTAAAATACTCGAAACGTCCGTTAACAGCCGATAAAGTACTTAGGCTTACAAGAACATCAAAAACATTTTCGCCCAACTCGGTTGCAGCTGCATAAACGGCGGTTAAATTGTATGCGTTGAAATTGCCGATAAATTTTGTCCAAACTTCGTTATCGTTAATTTTTAGTAACATACCATTAAAATGATTTTCTAAAATTTTAACTTTAAAATCGGCAGGCATTTTAAGTGCATAGCTAAGTTTTTTTGCTTTGCAATTTTGTAACATTATATCGCCGTTTTTATCATCAACATTAGTGATGGCAAAAGCAGTTTTCTTTAATCTATCGAAGAATTTCTTCTTTACAGATATGTATTCCTTAAAAGTTTTGTGATAATCTAAATGGTCGTGAGTAATGTTTGTGAAAACTCCACCATCAAAATCAATTCCCGAAATACGGTTTTGATGAATTGCGTGGGAGCTTACTTCCATAAAGCAGTATTCGCAACCTTCGTTTAGCATTTGTGCGAAAAGGGCTTGCAACTGTACTTGGTCTGGAGTTGTGTGAGTTGATTTTATTTCCTTATCGTGAATATAATTTACAACCGTAGAAATTAAACCTGTTTTATAACCCAATTTTTCGAACATATTGTAAAGTAGAGTAGCGGTTGTGGTTTTCCCGTTTGTGCCTGTAATTCCTACAACTTTCATTTTTTGTGATGGATTATCATAAAAATTTGAAGCAATTAAGCCAAGTGTAAGAGCCGAATTTTTTACTTTTATATAAGTTATATTTTCATTTATATTTTTAGGAAATTGTTCGCAAATAATTACTCTTGCCTTTAATTCAATAGCTTTATTAATATAATCGTGTCCATCAACATTAAATCCTCGTACTGCAACAAAAATACTTTCTGCATCAACCGCACGACTATCGAACTTAATATTTCCAATAGTAATTTCAGAGTTCCCTTTAAACTCTAAAACCTCAATATTTAATAATATGTTATTTAAATTTTTCACCTTAATTCTATGTTAATATTGTCGCCGTCTTTAAATTTTCGTCCTGGAGCAATTGATTGCCATGCAACTGTACCGTAACCTTTTGCATTAACTTTTAGCCCTCGGTTTTCAAGTAAATACATTGCGTCTTTTAAACCAATACCTTTTAAATTAGGTACTAAATTTTCGTTATTTATGTATTCAATTTCGTTTAATGCTACTAAATTTCCTGCATTAACTGTTGCTACCCAGTTATCTTTGCAATTCTCTCTGTAAGGAATATTTAAAAAACTAAATATATTTTCTAAATCAATTTTGTTTGAATTTCTTGAGTATGGTACTATTTCAACAAAATCATTATGACTCTCTTCAATCATATCTAAACTTGTTGCATAAACCTTATCAGCTATTTCTTTAAAAACTGGTCCTGCAACTTTTCCTCCATAAATATCTATCTGAGGCGAATTTACCATTACTATACAGCTGTATTTAGGCTTATCAGCAGGAAAATAACCTACAAACGATGCTTGATAAGTTTTGTTCCCATCATTGTTCTTATAACCCTTATTTAGGTTTGCAACCTGTGCTGTCCCTGTTTTTCCTGCAATTGTATAGTTTTCGTTTTTTAGACTTCTTGCAGTACCTTCTTCAATAACACCTTTTAGCATTTCTTGCACTTTTTTAAGTGTTGATTCAGAGCATATTGATGGATTTATTATTTCACCTTCAATTTTTTTAATTGTTTTGCCATGATATTTTATCTCGTTAATAAAATGAGGCTTTATCATAACACCATTGTTTGCTACAGCATTGTAAAAAGTTAAAATTTGAAGTGGTGTTAATTTTGTTTCGTAACCTATAGACATCCACGGAAGTGAAAGCCCCGACCAAGATTTGCTACCAGGATATTTTATCTCAGGTTTACCTTCGCCTCGTATTTTTAAATTTAATTTCTGATTTAAACCTATTTCGTAAAGTCGTTGAATAAATTTCTCGGGATTATTCTTGTAATTATCATTAATGATTTGTGACACAGCAACATTTGATGATTCTTCTAATGCTTGTTTTACTGTAATTTTACCTAAACCGCTGTGTGAATCTATCATTTTTACACCATAATACTTAATAACGCCATTATAAGTGTCTATAGAATCATTAATATCTACAACACCATCTTCGAGAGCTACCATTAAAGATGCTAATTTAAAAGTTGAACCTGGCTCGGTTGCAGCACCTACTGCATAATTAAATTTCTCGCGATATTGTCCGTCTGTTCCTCTACTTAGATTTACAATTGCTTTGATTTCACCAGTAGAAACTTCCATTAAAACAGCAGTACCGTGATGAGCTTCTTGTTTTTGTAATTGAGCAAGTAAAGCGTTTTGTGCAACATCTTGTAAGCGTACATCAATAGTTGAAATAAGGTCTTTGCCATCTTCTGGTTCAATTTGAACTCCGCCATCAACTTCCATCCATACTCCCCCTGAAAGTTTTTGTTTAAGAATTAAGCCTTCTTTTCCCTTTAATTCCTTATTATAAGCACCTTCTAATCCAACACGACCAATTCGTTCGCCTTTATTATTATCTATTAAATAGCCAAGTGTTCTTGATGCCATTGAACCGAATGGCTTTATGCGTTTATTGTGCTGTTCTACAATTATACCTCCTTTATATTTGCCTCGACGATAGATAGGGAATTTTTTTAATTTTTTAAGTTCAATATATGTTATGTTTCTTTTTATTAAATAGTATCGTTTACCTAATTTGCGAGCATTTACTAAGCGTCTTTTGTATTCTTTTTTAGATTTGTCTTTAAATAAATTAGATAAGCACCAAGCAAGAGAATCTATATTTTGCTCAAAAATATTATTTGTTAATGCATTGCTTTTTAAGTCCATATGAACTTCGTAATGAGGTACTGAGCTAACTAGTAATTTACCATCGGCAGAAATTATATCACCTCTATTTGGCTGTACGATAATATCTTTACGACTTAATTCTTGGGCTTTTTTCTCCCAAATATCTTTCTCAATTATTTGAATAAATAAAATACGACCAATAATCGCAAACGCAAAAAGAAGGGTTAGAAAGTAAACAAAGTTTACTCTCCAAATTAAATCTTTTCGTATGTTCTTATTTTTTTCGGTCATTTCTTAAGTGTCTAAAGTTTTGAGTGCCTAGAGTGCACTATAGTTAAGTTTATTTTTCTATTTTATTTTTACTTTTAATTTTATTTATTTTTTAACTTTAACATACTATAAGTGCTTATTCCCCTTCCACTTTTACTTTTATAGGCGGTTCAGTACTTTCTATTAATCCCAATTTAAACGAATCAACAAGCTCTATAATTTCAGATTGTTTACTCATAAACATTAGCTCCGATGCAGTTGCAATATGCTCAGAACGAAGCTCACTTCTTTCCTTTTTTAGTTTTACCGCTTCACGCACTAAACGCTCTGCATTAAAGCGATTTGCTATATATATAATGCCAAAAAAGAAAAGCATAAATATGAAACCAGCTTGTTTTAACACTGTTTCTTTTGTTATTCGTTTAGTGTCAACAAAACCCTTTACGGTATCGGAAATATTTATTTTCGACTCCGCATCTTTTTCAAAATCTTCTATTTCTTTTTTCTTAAAAATTTTAAAAAGTTTCATTTCTTTTTTAGTAATTATAATTTTTCTGCAATTCGCAATTTTGCACTTCGTGCACGGTTATTTATTTTTATTTCCTCATCAGAAGGAACTATTATTTTTTTGTTTATTGGTTTAAAAAATCTTTCGAAATTCCCAAAATTGTCTTTTACAATTTCGCCTTTTACATTTCCTGATTTAATAAACTTTTTCACTAATTTGTCTTCAAGCGAATGATATGAAAGTATTGAAATACGACCTCCAGTTATTAGAACTTCAGCAGCTTGTTCAAGCATTTGTTCTAAAACCTTTATTTCGGCATTAACTTCAATTCTGATTGCCTGGAAAACTTGTGCGAAGAACTTATGTTCTTTGTGTTTTGGAGCTAAGTTTGATATAATATCAACAAGTTCGAAAGTTGTATTAATAGGTTTTGTTACACGATTTTCAATAATAGATTTTACCAATCTTCCAACAGATTTAATTTCTCCGTATTCTCTAAAAATTTTATATAAAATTTCAGCTTCATATTCGTTAATCACATTAAATGCTGATAGTGTAGCATTTTGATTCATTCGCATATCTAGTGGAGCATCAAACCTAAAAGAAAAACCACGCTCAGGCATATTTATATGATGTGATGAAATTCCTAAATCGGCTAAAATACCATCAACTTTGGTGTATCCATGGTATTTTAAATAGTTTTTTAGATACTTAAAGTTTGAGTGAACAAAAATGAAGTTATCGTTAGGAATAATATTTTTTACGGTATCTAAATCTTGGTCGAATGCGAGTAGTTTGCCTGTTGTAAGGTTTTTTAGAATTTCTTTTGAATGACCACCACCGCCGAAAGTTAAATCGACATAAACACCAGTTGGCTTAATGTTTAAGCCATCTACTGTTTCCTTTAATAATACAGGATTGTGGTATTCCATAAAACGCTTACTCTACATCATTAACCGTATCAAAGCCCAACAACTTTTCTGCTAAATCTGCAAAATCGTCTTCACCCATACTTTGCGAATCGTAAACTGCTTTATCCCAAATTTCAATTTTATCGTCTTGTCCTGCCATTACAATTTCTTTTGTAATATCAACAAGCTCTAACAATCTTTTAGGAAACAGTATTCGACCGTTTGAGTCCAAAGAAAATTCTGCTGTTCCTTTATAGAATTCGCGTAAAAATTTTGCGTGTTCTTTTTTGTATGGATTAATACGCGAACGAATAATTTTTACTTGACGTTCCCATTCATCATACGGATAAAGGATTAAGCAATTCTCAAAGATGTCTTTTTTGACAACAAAACGATTTCCGGCGGCTTCATTAAGCTGCTTTTTAAATGCTGAAGGAAAAAGTACTCTTCCTTTTGCATCTACTTTTACCGGATAATCCCCTACAAACGTTGTCATTAGCTATTATACTATTTAAGATGTAAAAATACGTAATATTTTACCACTTTGTAACACAAAGATACACATTTTCCCACAATGTTAATAACTGAATTGTAAAAAGTTTACAAACTAGGCTAAAAAACTTTGAATTTAGGCGAGTTTTAACGGTTATTAACAATTTACTATGTTAATAAATACTTGGAGTTATTAACAGCGTATACGGAGTTTGTATTTTGTGTTGTTGAAAAGTAATTTGATGTTGTTTTATGTAGAGTTTTGGGCTTAGTATGTTTTTTTTAATTCTAACTTATTTTAAATATACTCAATCCATTTAGCTTTTAGGGAATTTATACTGATTTGTTTTTCTTTTTTAGAGTTTAAAATTTTAAGCATAGTTTGTTACGCTTACAATTTTAAATAAATAAAAATGGAAAAAGAAAAAGTAGAAAACCAGAAAAGCTATTTGGTTTGAGTATATGTTACAAAAAAATGCCATTTCATACGAAATGGCATTTTATATTTAGGTTTTGTGTTTGATTTCAAATGGAGTATACTCAATCCGTTTAGCTTTTAGGAAATTTATACGGGTTTATTGTTTCTTTTGTAGATTTTAAAATCTTAAGCATAGCTTGTTACGCTTACAATTTTAAATAAATAAAAATGGAAAAAGAAAAAGTAGAAAAACCGAAAAGCTATTTGGTTTGAGTATATTAATTAAATAAACCCTATTTCAGTTAAACATTCCTTAATTATATCCCAAGTACGTTCAATATCGTTATCTAAACCAACTGAGTAACGAACTAAGCCTTCCGACATACCCATTTCTTTTTGTACATTTTCAGGTACTTCTGAAGATGTGCTTTTTCCTGAGTTACTAAATAATGTTTTAAAATATCCTAAACTTACAGCTAAATAACCAACGCCTCTTTCTTGCATTATATGCATGAATTTATTTGCATTTTCAACAGTTTTAAGGTCGATAGCAATCATGCCTCCAAAACCAAATTCTTCGTTCATTTGGCTTTTCATTAATTGGTGTTGTTTATTTGTTTCTAAACCAGGATAGTTAACAGGTATGTTATTTTCCGAGAATCTTTCAGCTAAGTATAGGGCATTTTTACTATGCTGTTTCATTCTTATGTGTAGAGTAAATAAATTTTTGTGAATACTAGACGCTCTTAATGGGTCAAGAACAGGGCCTAAAAGCATTGCTGTACCATCGTTAAGGTCTATTAATGAGTTAATATAATCCATTGAACCACAAATTGCACCAGCAGTTGTGTCGTTTTTACCGTTTATAAATTTAGTCATACTGTAAACAACAATATCTGCACCAAGTTTTATAGGCGAAAAAATCATTGGGGTAAAAGTATTATCTACCACTAATTTAGCACCTGCTTTTTTAGCAATTTTAGAAAGGGCTGGTACGTCAGAAATTTGAAGCATTGGATTGGTCATAGTTTCTGTATAAATAACCTTTGTATTTGGTTTTACAGCTTTCTCAACTTCTTCCAAATTACTAATATTTACAAAACTAACTTCAATTCCGTATTTTACAACCCAATTTTTTAAAAAAGCATATGTTCCACCATAAGTTGTAACACTTGTAATTATGTGGTCGCCAGCGTTTAATAATTGTAATAACGCCGATGTTATAGCTCCCATACCAGAACCAGTAACCCATGCTGCCTCAGTACCTTCCATTGCGGCAAGAGCTTTGCTAAATTCAAAATTTGTAGGGTTCCAATGACGAGCATATAAAAATGCTTGTTTTTCGCCATGAAAACATGCTAACATATCATCGCCAGTATCAAAGGCAAAGGTTGCAGAATCGGATATAGGATGGTTAACACCCATAGTTGCAGGGTCAAGATGTAATGTGTCTTGTACACTTGAAGCGGGATCGAATTTCATAGTATTATATTTAAGTTTGTATTTTTATTTCAAATTTAATCATATTGTGTGTTTTATGCAATAAATTTATATAATTTATAAGTTGTAATCGAATATTTTAGAAAAACTATTACTTTTATACGATAAATTTTGATTATTTGTAAATATATATACATAATTATGGCTAGTAAATTTCAGATTGATAGTTTAGATAAAAAAATACTTTCTTTTTTGGTAAAAGATGCACGAATTCCTTTTTTAGAAATTGCACGAGATTGTGGTGTTTCAGGAGCAGCTATACATCAACGTATACAAAAAATGAAGGATGCAGGTGTTATTACAGGTTCACAATTTAATATTTCGCCAAAAAATGTTGGGTATTATACTTGTGCGTTTATTGGCTTACAGGTAAATTTAACATCAACACGTACGCATCAAGAAGTATTTAATAAAATTATGAAAATACCTGAAATAGTTGAGTGTCATCATGTAACGGGAAATAACTCTTTACTTGCTAAGGTTTATTGTAATAATAACGAGCATTTAAAAAGAATAATTGTTGAAAATATTCAATCAATAATTGAAATAACATCTACTGAAACAATTATTTCGTTAGAAGAGGGTTTTATGCGACAATTACCTATTGTTGAGAAATAATCTCAACCTCTGCAAATCCATGAACCGTATATAGTCTTTTTGAATTAAGCTCAGTACAATTGTATCGTTTTCTTAATTTTTTACCTTTAGTAAATAGCATGCCATTTTTAAGTTTAAACACTGCACCTTCGGGTAAGTCGTTTAATATTAGTGACTTTATATCGTCATATTTATGTAGTATTTTTTCGAGGGCAGTATTTGCCTGTCCTGTAAATGTTTCTTTATTTAAAAATTGAAAATATAATTCTTTATCAATATCAGGAGGAAATAGATTTATTGACATTGCATCGAGTAAAACAAACCTAAATTTTTCTTTCCATTCAATTCCGTGAGCTTTTACACTGTTTTTATTCTCGTTCCAATTTAATAAATGGGCGTACTCATGAATCCATGTAATTAACATTCGGTGTTTGTTATAATCTACATTTAGCGTAATAATATGAGTATTCCCTTTTTGGGGAGGTCTGTAATCGCCACGTTTACTAGTTCTTGTAGGTGTAAATTTTAAGAAAACATTGTTTTCAAGAATATGTTTAAGTATAAATGATGCAGTTGGTGGGTTAAAATATTTTACCAATACTTTTTTTCTTTCATCCATTAATGCAAAGTTATAAAAATAATGAAAATAAATTCTAAGATTAAATTTTATATCCTCAAAATATTTAACTTTCTGAGAATTTATGTGAATATTTTTTTATATAAAAATAAAAAAATATAAAAACCGAAAAGCTATTTGGTTTGAGTATATATTACTGTTTGATTAAAAAGTTTAACTTTACAAAAAGATTTTAAAAATAATAATTGTGAACAAAAGCCATATAAATAAAGCAATAAAAGCATCAATACTAGCAGGTAAAGAAATATTAGATGTATATTATACTGCTGATTTTCAGGTAGAAACAAAATCAGATAACTCACCATTAACTATTGCTGATAAGCGTAGTCATAATAAAATAATGGAAATTTTAGATGATAAAAAAATTCCTATTATGAGTGAAGAGGGAGATATTGCTAGTTATAATATAAGAAAAAATTGGGATTTGTATTGGTGTATTGACCCTCTTGATGGTACAAAAGAGTTTATAAAACGTAATGGCGAATTTACTGTAAATATTGCACTTATGTATAAAAACAAGCCTGTTGGTGGTGTAATTTATGTTCCAGTTACAAAAGAGTTGTATTTTTCTGAAAATACTATTGGCACATACAAAATAGATAATATTACTGAAACCGAAGATATTGATGAACTTATTAAAAAAGCAAAAAAATTACCCTTGCAAAATAGTAAAGAGAATTTTACTATTGTAGCAAGTCGGTCTCATTTAAGCCAAGAAACTCAAGATTTTATTAATAAAATGCAAAAGCGTTTTGGAAATGTTAAAACAATAACAAAAGGTAGTTCGCTTAAATTATGTATGCTTGCTGAGGGCAATGCAGACATTTACCCACGTTTTGCCCCTACAATGGAATGGGATACAGCAGCAGGTACAGCAATTGTTTTAGGTGCTGGGTATATTGTTACAAAAGCTGACGGTATAACACCATTAGACTATAATAAAGAAAATTTATTAAATCCATGGTTTATAGTTATGTCGAAAGATTTTAAAATCTAACGTATTTAACGTGAGTTTGATATAATAATAAATTTCAAAATCACTGATGTTTAATATACTCAATCCATTTAGCTTTTATGGAATTTATACGGGTTTATTTTTACTTTTTTAGAGTTTAAAATTATAAGCATAGCTTGTTATGCTTATAATTTAAGCAAATAAAAATGGAAAAAGAAAAAGTAGAAAAACCTAAAAGCTATTTGGTTTGAGTATATACTTAAACTATTTATTTAAGTGGGGTCTGCTGGGAAACGCATAATAAATTGTTATAAAGCCACTTAAGTTAAAATATGCTATTGTAAGTGCAAACTTTTTAAAACAGATGTGCTTATAAATTTGCATTTACAAATGTTAAAATCATAGTTTTATGCTTGCTCTGAGGCACATCGTATTTTTATCTTCTTCAATTTGAGGTATGTATATACATCTGCATTTCAGAAAATAAAAATCTAATACAGCTC
>Ga0256827_10000081_pt1 | contig 49455 bp, 39 predicted proteins | sample CV84metaG_FD_185977 | JGI IMG/M metagenome (GOLD analysis project Ga0256827, IMG submission 185977) | Hydrothermal vent microbial communities from East Pacific Rise, Pacific Ocean - CV84 | ecosystem: Environmental > Aquatic > Marine > Hydrothermal vents | place: Pacific Ocean: East Pacific Rise... | reverse complement strand
GCACATGAACTACAATTTTCATCATGTACCTCATGGTTATGCATATATGCATGTGGATTATCCTCAAATTTGTCTTGACAACTTTGGGAACAAAAATAATAACTCTCTTTCTCTTGTGTAGTAAGAAATTTTGTATCGGTTGAAATATCCATGCCACAAACGACATCTTTAACTGTTGTGCTCATCATCAATCCTTTTGTACTTATATATAGTTTAGAATATTAGATTTGTGTGTATGTAATGTGCACTTATTTAGCACATTCCCTGCACATTAGACCTTTATAATTCACTTGAAACTAAGAAGGATTAGCCCTCTTAGAAAATAACTCAATAAAGGAATTATTATGAAAAAATTAGTATTAGCAAGTCTTCTTGCATTAGGATTAGGTGCAGGTTATGTATATGCAGAGAATAAAGCTGTCGTTGAATTGGAACATGCAAACAAGCTTTCAACAGGAATTGATGGTATAGCAGGTGATATGTCAGCCATGAAAGTCGCTGGTAAATGTGCAGCCGACCAAAGTGGTAAACTTAAAAAGAAAGTACCCAAAAAAGTACATACCCCCTCAAAAGCTGAGCTAGAGTTAGAACATGCCAATAAACTATCAACTGGTGATGATAGTATAGATAGTGATATGGGAAACATGAAAGCCCAAGGCAAATGTGGTGGGAACTAGTCACACTCTTTATCTATAGTAACCCTAGCCTACTTAGCATATAGCTAGTAGGCAAAACTACACAACTAATGCGTGCACACTTCATACACACATTAGTTGTATAGTTACATATAAAGGATATACCATGCAAAGAAGAACATTTGTTAAAGGAGTAGCTGTTACTTCAATTATGGCACTTAGTCAAACAAAAATAGAAGCAAGAACAATGCAAAGAGTTATAGATAATAGAGATACCCTCAGTGGCAAGGAGTTTTTCCTCACTATTGACTACACTCCTGTAAATATAACTGGTAATAATGCTATAGCCACTACAGTCAATGGACAAATCTCAGGACCTACACTGGTATGGCAAGAGGGTGATACCATTACACTGCATGTTACCAATAAACTAAAAAAGTCATCGTCTATCCACTGGCATGGGATTATTCTGCCTTACCAAATGGATGGTGTACCCGGTATTACCTTTGACGGTATTGCATCAGGAGAGACATTTACCTATCGTTTCAAAGTGCGCCAACATGGAACTTACTGGTACCACTCTCACTCTGGATTTCAAGAGCAAACAGGTGTGTATGGGGCTATTGTTATTAAGCCTAAAAGAAAAGAGCCATTTAGATTTGATAAAGACTATGTTATACAGCTCTCTGACTGGTCAGATGAAAAGCCAACGACTATTTATAAAAAACTCAAACAGATGAGTGACTACTATAACTTCTCACAACGTACCATTGGTACCTTTATAGATGAAGTCAAAAACAAAGGTCTTTCGAAAGCCTTTAGCGATAGAAAAATGTGGAATGAGATGCGTATGAATGATGGTGACATCTCTGACATTACAGGTTATACCTATACACATCTCATGAATGGACAAAACCCATCTACACAGTTTAAAGCACTCTTTAAAAAAGGTCAGAAAATACGTCTACGTCTAGTAAACTCTGCAGCGATGACCTTCTTTGATGTACGTATACCAGGTCTTAAGATGACAGTAGTTGCAGCAGATGGTAACCATGTGAAGCCTGTACGTGTAGATGAACTTCGTATTGGTGTAGCAGAGACCTATGATGTCATCGTCCAACCTAAGAAAAACAAAGCCTATGCTATCTTTGCACAAAGCATTGAGCGTTCAGGGTATGCCATGGGTTCATTGACACCTAGTGGCACACTACTTGCTACACCACCAAAGATGGATCCTATTCCAAAACTTACCATGGTAGATATGGGTATGGATATGGGAGCCATGAGCAAAAAAGGTGACGCTGGTATGAAATGTTCTGGCGGTATGGCAATGCCTTCTAAGAAGTCTATGAAAAAGTATAAATGGGCTAAAATGGATGCACAAAAATACCCTATCACCAAACTGCCTATGGCAAGAGGGGTACAGACAACGATGATGGCAATGTCTCCTAAATACAGACTTGATGACCCTGGGGTTGGGCTACGTCATAATGGACGAAAAGTACTGACCTATGCTGACTTGAAAAATAGATACTCCACACGTAAAGACAAAAAACCAGACAGAGAAATAGTGTTACACCTTACTGGAAATATGGAACGCTATATGTGGTCAATTAATGGTATCAAATATGCAGATGCAAAACCTCTACAGTTTCACTATGGAGAGCGCTTGCGTATCACATTCATAAACGATACGATGATGAACCATCCTATGCACCTTCATGGTATGTGGAGTGACTTAGAGACTGGCGATGATAATAGGTTAGTAAAAAAGCATACGGTTATCGTACAACCTGGTTCAAAAATAAGCTACAGAGTCACTGTAGATGCCAAAGGCTCGTGGGCATACCACTGTCACCTACTCTACCACATGTCTGGTATGTTTAGAAAAGTAGTAGTGAGTTAAAGGAGATGAAAATGAGAAAAATTAAAAATTACTGCAAAAAATCACTAAATGATTTTTGTAAAAAAATATTATTAAATATATTAACAGTGATGAGTGTAAACCAAAGTGCCTATGCAGGTGGTGCAGATAATCCACTGTTAAGTCTGGTGGTTATGGACCGACTTGAAGTCCTCAACAATGATGAGAAAACAAGAGTCTGGGAAGGTAGTGCACGGTTTGGCTATGACATTAACAAGCTCTATTTCTATACTGCAGGAGAAGCCACGGCTGATGGCTTGGAAAGTAGCCAGCATGAACTGGTCTATTCTCGCGCTATTGCCCCATTTTGGGATGCACAAATAGGTCTAGCTTATGATAAAAATGCAGATGCTTCAAAAACATGGGTAGAAATAGCCATTGCTGGGCTTGCACCGTATTATTTTGAAACACGTGCTGCACTACTTGTCAATGGCGATGGAAATGTAGGACTCAGAGTTGATGCAGAGTATGAAACACTCTTCACACAAAAGCTTATACTAAGCTCCTCCGTAGAAGCAGATTTCTATACCAAAGATGATGCTACTTTAGGTATAGGTTCGGGACTCTCTACAATGGAAGCAGGATTACGTTTACGTTATGAGATAAAACGTGAATTTGCACCCTATGTTGGATTAACATGGGCAAAAACATTTGGAAACACACGTAATTATAATGCGTTCAATGAAACAAACTTCTTAGTCGGTGTACGTTTTTGGTTTTAGTACACTAATATACTTTTCCTATCTTATTGGGAAAAGTATATTGATTAAAAGTCTAATTTAATCCCAAAAGTATAATTGGCTGTATCCATTTTAGAAGTATCTATATCTTTTATTTCTAACTTATTCCCATAATCCGTATATCCTATATAAGCAGATAGCTTATCATTTAATTCAAAATTCGCTTCTAACCCATATGTAAACTCTGTAGAAGATTCAGATACTTCAGCTAATGTTTCAATAATTTTAAAAGAACCATCAGTTTTAGCCAAACCTATCTTTGGTGTTAATGAAAAACCTCCAACTAAAGGTAACGTATACGTTACAAATACACCATAACGACTAATATCTTCTTTTGAAAACTCAGGGTTTTCTGTCATATTTTTCGTATATTCTAATCTCGCTCCTAAATTTCCTAAGACATTTAATGATCCAAATGCTGTAATAAAATTATCTGAGTTATCTCCTTTAGAATATCCTAAACCTAATTGTGCAAAAGAACCTGCTGTTACTAATGAACTTACAATGATTAAACTTAATATAATTTTTTTCATAGTTATATCCTTAAATAATTAATATAATCATTCTAGCTAAACTTTAATTCTAATTTGATTAGTTATTTTATTTGACATTTTCATGATTTAATCATGATATACTCTCTTTATAATATTAAGCAAGTAACTGTCAACTAATACTTTAATGATATATTATTTACTAACATCTGATGTAAACATTACAAAAAGGCACCTAATATGAGACACAAATATAACCATTTCAAAAGTATTTTTTCAATACTCTTTCTACTCTCAAATACTACTGCTATCAATGCTTTAGATAAGTCTCAAAAAATTATATTAATTACATCTATGTCTCCTGTAACTTTTCCAATTTTTCTTCAAAAAACACCATTAGATACAATTGCACCATCCAAACCAATTTTTTCTATCATTCCACCATCTGTCACATCAAAAGAAAATATATTTGTCGAAATAAAAGGAGAGAGAAATAGTAAAATCCATATCAATAATAAATATGTAGGTACAATCAATAACACTGGTAAATATATACTTACTCTTGATACTTCTGGTTCAAATGGAGAAAAAAAATTCAACATTACACTAAAGGATAGTTCTAATAATATAAGTGATGCGTTAAAAATATCTATAGAAAAAATTGCTGATCCCAAATATGATATACAGTATAAGGGCCTTACCCTTTATCATGAAAATAAATCACCTTCTATCTATACTATGAAACAACTCAACGATGCTACATTTAACCTTTTAAATACATCACAAAAGCTACAAGTGGCTAATAAACTTTTAGCCACACTATTCTTTGGATATCCTCAAAAAATATTAAAAGAAAAAATTAACTCTGGGAATTTTATCCAAGAAATATTATCAGGTCTTGAAGAAGACAAGACAGATAAAGCTTGGTTAGAAAACTATATTTTAGATGAAACATACTTTACCCAATATAATAGATGGAATGAACCTCAAGCAATTAATATTTTAAGTCGCTTTTATGCCATGAAACATTTAGATAGCTATTTCTTAAAAAATTGGACTGCTTATATATTGACACAAACCATTATGTTTTCTCCTGCATATGAATTAGAATCTACACATACACCAAATATCTCAAGTGTGTATAATCGCCTTGTTACTTTTCTTAACGAAGATAGTGGTTTAAGATATATTACCTATGTACATATGATGAGTGAAGATAACTGGCGACGCTTTAGAAGTCCAGAAGATAATGGTAGGGAAATGTTAGAAATCTTCCAACTAGACATGGATGATTCGCATGTACCAATAGCAGGTAAAGCCCTACAAAATTGGAAACTAAATACTGATAGTGATACCCTTGAAGTGAGCCTTAACCAAAATAGACAACCCTTAAACCTCTTTGGGACAATTATCGTTAATGGTGATGATTTTTATAGAGAACTCGTTAAGTCTCCTTTATTTATAAAAGGTGTGACGCAAAGATTGATAGATTTCTTTTTCCCACAATCTACTCCTAGTAAAAAAAATCAGATAAGGGATACCATTATTACAAGTAATCCGGAAACATGGCAAGATATTTTACTTCAAATAGTATTTTCAGAAGAGTATTTACTACATTCACAAAGAGCAAAAAGTGCGGAAGAGACTTTCTACTCTTTAGCTAAAAAACTAAAATTTAAACATAGAAAAAATACATTTTATTATCTGAAAGAGGCATTAGATGAGATGCATCAAGCTTCCATGAAGTATAAACTTGGAAAACTAAAGCGTGTACCTTTAGATACACTCTCTTTTGCTTATTATCATAAATACATTAGAGAAGAAATTCTCTTAAGACGCTCTAATCCAGAAAAAGTAGATATCTATGATGCATGGAGTAGACAAGGTTGGGATAAAAGCTTTACTTATTTTGAAAATTTCACATCTAATAGTAACGATATTATAAATAGTTTAAATAATTTCATCAACTATATCTTCCAGACTATAATTTCTAGAAAAGCAAACAGCGAAGAATTACAATTCTTTAGAAACCATATGATTTATGAAGAAGGTGGAGAAAAATATTTTCATTGGGCATTCAATATGTTTGACACTTATGATGATCCAATCAAACAATCTACTGCACGAGAAGAACGTAAACGATACATAGCTTATATCGTATTGGATTATATCTCTAGACTAGACAGAACATATCACTTTAAAGAGGTAAAATAAATGAAAAGAAGAGACTTTATAAAATTATCACTCATCACAGGCTTTGCTATATTTCAACCTGCCTTTACCTATGCAAAAGGGCTAGATGTAAGTCAAATAATATTTTCAAAGACACTTTACCAAGATAATAATGCACAGACTATTATTATCTTTATGTATGGAGGTGCTAGTCAATTGGCTGGTAATCTTACGAATATTGATACTATCAAAAATGTATCACAAAATAATTATGATAGTTATTTTAGAGGGATTACCCTCACTAAAAATAAATGCTGGCAAGAGGCTGGTGGTACACATATGGAAACACTTATGGACAATGGAGATATGAGCCTATTTCGTTGTTGTTACTCAGCAATAAGAGAAGCATCTAATAATAAGGCTCATGGAGAATGTACTGTACAAAATCAAAAAGGAACTTTTGATGAAGATGCAGGAGGAATTCTCTCTAATTTAGCACAAATACTTGAAACTAATCAAATAGTCACTGAAAATACTCTCATGCCTTTTGTAACATTAGAAGGAGAATCTAAATTTTATATTGAAGGAAATAAAGCTCTATCAGGCTACTTAAAACCTGTAGGTATTAATGAAAATTTTGATAACCCTTATAGTCGTGATAGATTAAGAAATTGGTACAACTATACAGAAGCAGAGAGAGATAGTGCTCCTGATACTTATTGGAAAAGTGATGCAGAAGGGGGGTTTGAACCTGCTTTAATGCGAAGTATGGATACACTTGCTCAAAAAAACAATACCAAAGGTAAGATAAAAGATGCATTTGAAAAGAGAGGACCTCTAAATACTTTTATTAATTCTATTGCAAATGCAACAACACCAGATCTAGGACAAGATGCTTATCCAGATAATAATTTCTCTAAAAAAATTGAAGCTGCAATTAAATTACTTTCACATAATAATGATACCAAAGTTGTTACTATAGGGACAGGTGGATTAGGGGGATGGGATGATCATAATGAAGCCAAAGATTATGTTACAAGAATGGAAAATTTATTTTCTTCTTTAAAGTCTGCTGTTGCACATCTCAAAGCTGTAAATAAAATAGATCAAGTTAATATTATGGTCTTTGGTGAATTTGGAAGAAATGTCAATCTTAATTCGGCAAATGGATGGGACCATGGAAATCTTCAAAACTTCTATGTTTTAGGAGGAAAAGGCTATTTTAATCATAAGGGAGTTGTCGGTGAGACGATACTTGAAAATACTGGTGCGATAAACAGACTCTACCTTAAACCTAAAAATAATACCTATTGGTTTGAACCACTCAGTATTGCGGCAACACTCTATAAGATATATGGTATTGAAAATCCAGAAACACTCACAGATGGATATGAAGCAATAGAACCACTCTTTACATAGAGACTATATCTTTACCCTTGCCTCTAAGGCACGGGAAAGTGACATAATATCTATATTCTCCAACTCTACTCCCGTAGGTACACCTTGCGCTATCTTAGTAAACTGTATCTCCAAACCTTTTAATTTATCTTCAATATAAAGTATCATTGTATCTGTCGCAATACTAGGAGGAAAAGCAAAGATAATTTCATCTACCCCACCTACTGCGTAGAAGAGATGTGCTTCATCTAAATCACGTACTTCTGATATCACATAATAAACTCCAGAAAATTGTCCACTCTCTTCTATCGTTAAAATATCTTTAGCAGACTGTACAATACAAAGTTTACTTGTATCACGATAAGAATCAGAACAAATGGTACAGAGTTCATCTTCACTCATATTATGACATTTACTACATCGTTGAATACTGTTAACTCCCGTTTCTAGTGCATGGGCAAGCTTCATGGCAGCAAAGCCATCTTCCATCACAGCATAGTAGGCAAGACGAATAGCTGTTTTTTTACCAATAGATGGTAATGAGCCAAAGGCATCAACTAAATTTTCAAAAGCTTCTATTTTATAGTGTTTAGGCATTAGTCTCTCATGTAGTCTGATGCTTTAGAGTATTCAACAACAGACTTAATAAAAGAGACTACTTTTTGATGCTCTGGATGACTATCATAAGCATCTAACCCCTCTTTACTTTCAAAAACAGCAATGATACTCAAATCCATGGCTCTATCTGCCTCTATAAAATTTACTCCGACATCTATACTTCTTAGGCTTTGTACAGATCCCATAAGATTTTCTAGCATCTGCTTTGCTTGGATAATATTGGCTTTTTTATTCTCTTCTTTAAACTTAAACATGACGATATGTACTAACATTTTAACTACCTAACTATTGTTTTTTGCATTATAACAAAATTATGGTAGAATTCGCGCAAATTATATCCCTATTCTAGGAGAAATATCCATGACAGAAATATGTTATTATGAAGTATTAGAAGTGAGTAAAGATTGTTCAGGTGCAGAACTTAAAAAAGCCTACCGTAAACTAGCGATGAAATTTCATCCAGACCGTAATCCTGATGACAAAGAGGCAGAAGAAAAATTCAAAATAGTAAACGAAGCCTATCAAATCCTCAGTGATGATGAAAAACGCTCTATATACGACCGTTATGGTAAAGCCGGTCTAGAAGGTCAAGGAGGTATGGGGGGTGGCTTTGGTGGTGCTGGAATGGATGATATTATGGATATATTCAACTCTATGTTTGGTGGTGGAGGCGGAGGCTTTGGTCGTCAAAGTCGCCGTGATCCTAGACAAAAATACGCCCTTGATTTCGAGCTAGAGCTTCAACTAGAGTTCCACGAAGCAGTATTTGGCTGTGAAAAAAAAATAGATATCACATACAAAACCTCATGTAGTGATTGTAAAGGAACAGGAGCTAAAGATGCCAAACTTAATACTTGTGACTACTGTGGTGGTCAAGGACAAGTACTTATGCGTCAAGGGCCAATGCAATTTGCACAAACCTGTCCAAAGTGTGAAGGTCAAGGACAAAGTGCTGCAGAAAACTGTGGAAGCTGTAGTGGCAAAGGCTACAACGTAGAAGATGATACTGTGACTATCAAAATCCCAGCAGGTGTAGATTCAGGTAACCGTCTGCGTGCACAAGGATACGGAAATAAATCTAAAAATGGTAAGCGTGGTGATCTCTATCTCACATTTATCGTTGAAGAAGATGAGAACTTTATACGTAATGGAAACGATATCTATATTGAAGTACCTGTATTCTTTACCCAAGCAATACTAGGAGAGACCATTTCTATCCCTGCACTAGATGGTGAATTAGAACTAGAGCTCAAACAAAGTACCAAAGACAAAGAACAGTTTATATTTAGAGATGAAGGCGTTATAGACGTACATTCTGGACGTAAAGGTCGACTGATAGCTCAGGTGAATATGGTACTTCCTAAAAAACTAACCACTGAACAAAAAGAGCTCCTAGAAAAACTTCAGGAGAGCTATGGTGTAGAAAGTCGCCCTCATAAATCGACCTTTGATGGAGCTTTTGATAGAGTGAAGAGTTGGTTTAAAAGTTAAAACTACTGTACCTTTTGGTGCAGTAGTATTTTCGTTTCAGAATCTTTAAAATCTATACTATCTCGACACACATCATACGCCATCACATAGATATCATCACCACTTTGTAAATAATTATTTTCACCGAATTCAGTGTATGCAGTTGCTCCTATACTGATAAGTGTTTGTTCTGGATAATTACAATCTTTTAAATGCATAGCTATATCTTCAAGTGGTCCAAAATCTTTTTGATGATTCATCTTCTCTATCAGCCACATTTTAAGCCTAATATAAAAGTATGAGTAGCCAAGTAGTGGTGCATCAACTCCATAAGGATACAATACCCCTTTACGCTCCACAAAAGAGCATAGATGATAATTATCCATCACACCCCCCTCTTCAAAGGTATCTATATCTATCCATTTATTACCAATCCCTTTAGAGTTAGCCCCCCACGATTTCTTCTCAGAAATCTTTTTGGCTCCATCTTTACGGATAGTACAGTCATTAAAAGTAGTGAATTTTTGTGCTACTAAGTCTAGGACTTTATGACTTTCATCATAAACAATATCAAAAAGTACAGCTATCTCTGGCTCTACTTGCGCATTGGCTTCATAATTGGGAAGTTCTAGTTTGTCTGTACCTATAGAGTAGAGTCCCAAAAAACTTTCAGACTTTGGTAGAAAAAAAGGGAATATCCCTTTAGGAGCATCAGGGCTCTGCGTAACTACATCTTTAAAGTCTTCTAGTTCTCCAGCTTGTTCTAGATGATGAGTAAAATTCCCTGCTACACCTAAACAGATTACGTCTTGTAATTGCATAACTATCCTTAAAAATAATATTTAAACAGTATAGCTTAGTGATGATTATAATGTGTTTTGAAGTTAAAAGGTATGAAGTATAAGAGAAAAGATACCTACTACTCCAAGAATAGTAGATATATGTTAAAGTAACGTGGTATTATTTACCTGCTGCAACTCTATCTTTAATGGTTTTACCCATTTTAAATTTAGGTGCTGTATGTGCAGCTTTTGTATAAGTTTTATCAGTTCCTGGGATTTTACCAGATTTTTTTGCTACATCTACAGTTGAAAATGTTCCAAAACCAACAAGTGATACTGTCTCTTTTTTTACTAATGCGTCAGTTACTGAAGTAATAAATGCTTTTACTGCTCTCTCTGCTGCTGCTTTACTTTCAAACTCACCGTTCTTTTGTACTAGTTCTACGAAATCTGCTTTTGTCATTCTTCTTCCTTTATTAATTAAGATGCGAATATTATAGCACAAGAAATGCTTATGTCAAGCTAAAACGGTATGAAATCACCTAATTTAGGCATATTTTATTAAAAAATGTAGATTTTATATGAAAAAAGTAGTTTTTTATGAAAGTGGTGCGTCAGAGAGGATTTGAACCTCCACACCCGTAGGGCACTACCCCCTCAAGGTAGCGTGTCTACCGTTCCACCACTGACGCACTGTGGATATATAGTTAAAGTACTATAAAAACTTAAAACTGAGGGGTAACAAAAAGTTGTGCGGAATTATATCCCTCACAACCTTTTATATTCTTTAACACTTATCCAATGAATGGGTTAGCGTAAAGAGCAATAAGAGCAATTACTAGTGTATAGATAACTTGCGCTTCGATCATTGCAAGAGCAATAAACATTGTAGTCATTAGTTTACCACCAAGACCTGGGTTTCTAGCAGTACCAGCAATTGTTGCAGCAGCAGTGTGCCCCATACCGATAGCTCCACCAAGAGCAGCAAGACCAAGACCAACACCAGCAGCAACTACTGAGTATGCTTTAATCATAGATTCACCATCTGCTTCACCAGCAAATGCAACAGCACCAAGTGCCAAGAAAAGTAAGAAAAACTTTTTCATTTTAATATCCTTATAGTTAATAGAGTTTAAGTCTCTTCGACTGTTCTAAAAGTCTGTTCGGATAGCGTAAACAATGTTACCATTGCCAACAAGCACATAAATGCAACCTGTTTCCCTACTAATTACTTTTTATAAACGCGTGATTATACCTAAACATATTTTAATTTATGATAAAAAATCAGGCGTTGCCAACTCTACTTTTTTACCTTTTTGCTCCATGACAACTACGGTAATAGTATCGCCTTCGCTATAGCGTTCATTTAAATTATTAACACGCTCTTTAGCTACCTTAGATATATGTAATAACGCATCAAAACCATCTGGCATCTCTACAAAAAGTCCAAAATCAACAATACGTTTTACTTTACCTTCGTAACTCTCACCTACTTTATAAACAATCTGTTCTTTTACTGGTGAGGAAGCTATACCTTCTATATGTGCTTTAGCCGCGGCTACTTTATCTTTATCTCCACCAGAAACTTTAACACCACCTACATCACGGTCTAAGTCAATACTTACTTCAAACTTCTCAATAATTTCACGAATTGTTGCCCCTGCTTTACCAATGATATCTACGATTTTAGAAGGATGAATAGTAAAGTTTTCTGTGCTTGGCAGTGCATCACTTGTCTCTATCATGTTAGCAGCCTCTTCCATAAGTCCTAGAATATGGTTTTTACCTTTGCTTGCTTTAATGAGTGCATCTTTTAATACTGACATATCAATACCACCTAGTTTAATATCCATCTGTAGGGCTGTGATACCTTCTGCTGTTCCTGCTACTTTAAAGTCCATGTCTCCATCATGGTCTTCTAGACCCATAATATCTGTAAGTACAGCATATTTAGAACCATCTGTTACTAATCCCATTGCTATACCAGCTACAAGTGCTGTAGTCTTTACTTCCGCTGCACGAAGCGCCAATGCCCCACCACAAATAGTTGCCATAGAAGATGATCCATTAGACTCTAAAATCTCAGAGACCAAACGGATAGAGCCATCATAATTTAGAGGAATAGTAGGCTCTATTGCACGTTTACCAAGATTACCGTGTCCTAATTCTCTTCGTCCCGGAGCACCAATAAACTTTGCCTCACCCACGGAGTATCCAGGAAAGTTATAGTGCACCATAAAGTTCTCATACTGTTGTCCATTTTTAGTAATCATTTCATAAGCTTGAGAATCTTTTTTATCTCCTAGTGTCACAGTTACAAGTGCTTGTGTCTGACCACGTGTAAAAAGACACGAACCATGTACTGATGGCAAAAAGTTTGTCTCTATACTAATAGGTCTTACTTCATCCAATGCTCTACCATCTGCACGTACTTCTTTGTCTAATATCATTGTACGTACCACAGTTTTTTTATAACGTTCTAATACTTTAGATAGCAATTTTTTATCTACCTCTTTACCCTCAGACTCTAAGGCTTGCATGATACCAGTACGTATTTTTTTTAGCTCAGTAGAACGCTCAGACTTAGCCATGTGTGCAATGGCTTTTTCTACATTACTTGCATAGTTATTCTCGATATAAACGTAGAGTGTTTCATCTATTTTATCTTCTACCATCTCAAGTGGTAATGGTTCTCTTGCTACAGTACTAAATGCTGCAACATATTCATTAGTAGCCTTATCTATAGCCTCTGTAGCCATAGCGATAACATCGACAAGTGCCTCTTCAGAGAATTCATTTGCATGTTGTCCATTCTCATATTCTGATGCAAGAGTACGCATTTCTATCATTACTACATCACTTCCAGAACCGACCACAAGTAAATCTAATTCAGATTCTTCTTGTTGCGTAAGTGTAGGATTTACTACAAGATTATCACCCTCGGTCCCTATACGTACAGCAGCAATAGAAGTAGCTACTGGTATATCAGATACAAACAATGCAGCATTAGCTGCATGTAGTGCAGCTACTTGCATATCAACATTTTCGTCAGAGCTTACTACCATTACCGTAATCGTTACAGGATAATGAAATCCTTTGGGGAATAATGGTCGTAAAGAACGGTCAATGATACGTGAAGTTAAGGTCTCAAAATCACCAGGTTTTGTCTCTCTCTTGATAAATCCTCCAGGAATTTTCGCAGCAGCATATGACTTTTCCATATACTGTACAGTAAGTGGTAAAAAATCCTCATCTACTGGCTTTTCATCTATAGCAACCGCTGCTATAAGTACTGCTTTACCTTGTGTGTACATCACTGCACCTGATGCTTGTTTAGCTACTTTGTTAAATGCATATTTCTCATCTAAGTTATTTATATTAATCTCTATAATTTTTTCAGTCATTTGTGTCACTATCCTTTTGGGGTTCTTTGGTATTTTTATTTTTTTTCATTTGTGCTTCAACAATCTCTTCAATCTCTTCAAAAGTAAGTGGCTCAAAGTTTCTATAGTAGTATTCTATCGAAATATAGTCTTGTATCTTATGAGGACAGAAAACTCCATCACATACAGTAAGTAAGTTTTGATAAACAGCTTTATCTAAAATAGGTGTAGCTATATAAATATTCTTAGCCCCTCTTGCAATGACAGACTTTAATGCTACCATCATGGTAAGCCCTGTCTCTATACACTCATCAGCCAAGACCACATACTTTCCTTGGAGAGAAAGAAGGTCTTTACCTTTTCGATATTTATAGACATAAGAGAGTACCTCTTCTTCATATTTACGATGTGCTTCACTATAGACATAATCTTCATTGATATCAAAAGCATCAGTGAGAGCTTTATGTATTACAACTTCTTCTGTCTCAGATATCATAGCAATAGCTAATTCATGGTTATTAGGAGCAAGAATTGGCTCGGTTAAGAGTATATCCATTTGGGCATTAATTTTATTGGCTATCTTATCTGCAAAGAAAACACCACCTTCACTTACCCCAATAACTACTGTCTCATTTTGAGAAAGTAGTACTGTTGGCAAAGACTCAATAAGTTCTATAGAGGCATTATCTCTATCTTCAAAATAATAATTAAGGTTTGAATCGTTGGGCATGATTTGCTCCTGGATATTGTTTTGCAATTTCTTCTTCATCAAAAGTATAACGAAACTCTTCTATATATGTTATCAAAAGTTTATAAGCTCTATTTATTTTTTCCATCCCGTCTTCATCACCACCTATATCTGGATGATTTTTTTTTGCAAGAAAATAATATTGTTTTTTAATATCTTCTTTAGTAATAAAAGTAGGTAAATTTAAAATATTTAATGCTTCTGTAATCTTATCTGAAGGTGTTATCATTGCTGAGCATTATCCATACCTATAGATCCAAAAGGAGCAAAGTTTAATTGAAAATAAAAAGACATTGGATTTTCTTGTCCTACTGATGTAGGCTGTATATCTTGCCTTAAATAGGCATCGATACTCCAACAATCTCTATGATACCCCGCACCAACTGTCCATTGCTTACTCATTGATTTCTCTATATCATAAATCATACCACTACTAAAACTTATTTTTTTATCATATTTATAACCAAAGTTCATATCTACATTATTTGTTGTAACTTTATTTACTTTTTCTGTTAACTCTTTGGCATAGCTATGTCCAAACCTTAATGTATATTCTGTCTCATTTAAGAAAATTCCACTAGACATGCTACGTATAGCCTTAAACTCATTTGAATAAACTATTTGATTATAGAATTTCCATTTTTTCCAATTATAACCCATTTCATTTGTCAAATCATCCCATTTGTAAGCTCGATTAGGAAAATATTTTTGGGTAAGCCTTTGAAAAAATTCTAAATTTGCTTTATTGTCATAAAAATATTGACTAAGGGAGAAATCATATTGTTCCTCTTTTAATGTGATATCAAAAAGTTCTTTTTGTTTTTCGTCTAATTTAGAATAATTTATAGGGGATTGCTCTTCATTACCCGGTTTTGAATAGGTTACAGAAGGTAATAAAACATGTGTAAAATTATCATACTTTTTAGTTAAATCTGTAAAAATCTTAGCCTTATGTACGTTACTTGCATATTGGAAATCACCATGTTCATATTTATTATCTCCAAAAAAGTATTTACTATAATAAAATTCTTCAGAAAATGCAAGATTAATAAAATCATCCATTAATGATATCGTATATTCAAGAGGAATACTAAATTCTGCTTGTTGTAAAGTACTCCCTGTTTTTCTTGTAATATTATTCATATGTGCATCTACACTATACGTAAAATTATTCCATACTAAATGCTTTAAGTATTTATGCCATTGAAGAGAAGGTAAAATTTGCTGTGTTTCATCATTATCATCCAGTCTCGTATTAATAAAATATTTTGCATTTATACCAGTATAATAACTATTGTTATAAGCAAAATAATTTGCCCGTGATTCTTGAAAGGTATCTAGTCCAAAATGTTGCAAACGACTTTTCTGTAAATTAAGGTAATCAATATCATTTAAATACGTTGTATTGATATAAAGTCCATCTTTATAATCTGAAGGTAATAATGATTTAAACACACGTGAAGACTCATAATTAAACTCAAAACCATAATGTTTATCATTTTTTAATTTATACTCATCTGTATAAGATTGCTTATCTTTAAAATACCCTATTCTAATTTTACCCTTTGAATCATTACTATCTGCAAAACGTAATGTACTATACATTCCTAGAGATCGTTTTGTCCAGATTTGAGGGTTAAATTCCATATCAACACTAGGAGAAATGGCCCAATAAATAGGTTGTTCGTATAAATACCCTTCTCTTTCTCTATAACCAAAGCGAGGGAAAAGTAAACCAGAACTTCTTTGTCTATTTGTAGAAAAAGCTAAATATGGTGTATAAAATACAGGTACATGCAAAAAAGAAACTTTAGCATTGTAAATTTTCATATAGTCTTCTTTACTATCAAATTTTGCATTAGAAAAAGTCATATGCCATAAAGGGTCATTCACATCACATGAAGACAATACTGTTCTTCCTAAATTATATATACCATCTACCCTACGTGCTTTATTACTTATAAGCCAAACATCATTTTCACTTGCCAAAAATAACTTTTTAAACTTCACTTCTTTAGTATCAGTTTTTATCTCCATATGATTAGCATACTCTTTACTATTTTGATATCCAATCATCTCAATATTATCATCCAAAACCAATAATTTTGTCTCTTTATTATAGGTAGCTCTTTCAGATTTTATAATGGAACCATCATAATAAACAACCACACCTTCACTGGCATGTACAGTATTTTCACTGGTATATATAGATTTTGCAGTTACTTCTATTTTATTTGTATTTTCTTCAGCTGTCAAGGCTATAGTTGTACCTATCAAGAAAACAAATATTAAATATAATTTTCTATACATCTACTACCACACAATCTGATAATTTATCATGTAAAGTTTGATTCAAGGGTAAGAAGAATGCCAAAATAAAACCTAAATAAAACATTACTTCACTGACAATACGTAACAGTGCTCTTATGAATGATTTAATAAATATAGGGGTTTGTTCAGTGCTTAATTCAATTACTTTTATTTTCATAAAATATTTTCCTAATGTCATTCCATTTTGCCAAATAAAAAATGTATGATACAGTACTTTTAATGCAATAATAAGTAATAAATTATTCACAGAAAAAGTATTCATTTCATTTTTAAAAACTTCTATAGATTCTGGTGTAATAACTGCAGGAAGATGTGAAGCTATTTCCACAAGTTGATTATAAAATATCACCAAAAGTAGAGATGCTATCACCATGTCATCAATGACAAATGCCATTATTCTTTTTTGTGTACTAGCTATGGCTAATATTTTATTATTCATCACTTCCTCCTTAAAGTACCTGATAGGCTATATCTGTTCTACATTGCTTACCTGCAAAATGTACTTGCCCTACCAGTAGATAAGCATTTTTTTGAGCTTCTTTAATACTATCTCCAAGTCCCACACAAACTAACACACGCCCACCACTTGCATAAAGCTTACCATCATCTCCACGCGTCACACCTGCATAAGAGATGTGTGCATTCTCATTAAGTTCTTCATGATAGATGTCATCTATAATAATCTCTGCAGGAGGTGTACTTTTATAAGGGTAATCTTTTGAAGCCATTACAACACCTACAGCATATTTATCATGAAACTCTATTTTGGCATTTGCTAAATCACCCATAGCTGCTTTGTAAAACAGTTCTGAAGCAGGAGATTTAAGTAAAGGCATAAGCTCTTCACATTCAGGATCACCAAAACGTACATTGTATTCTAAGATAATTGGCTCACCTTTTACTACCATCACACCGATGAAAAGTACACCTGTAAAAGGCATACCCTCTTCTTCCATTCCTTTAAGCGTTGGTTGAATGACTCTCTCATCTAATTTTGTATAAATTTCATCATTTACCAGAGGAGTTGGAGCATAGGCACCCATACCACCGGTATTTGGTCCTTCATCATTATTGAGTAGTCTTTTGTGATCTTGTGCCGCTGGAAGTACTACATAATCTTTCCCATCACAGATAGCAAATACAGAGAGTTCATATCCATCTAAAAACTCTTCTACGACTATTTTCGTCCCCGCATCACCAAATGAGTTACCACTGAGCATCTCTCCAGCTGCTTTTTTCGCCTCATCATGACTCTGTGCGATAATCACACCCTTACCACCACAAAGACCATCTGCTTTTACAACAATAGGAACTTCAAGTGTTTCTATAAACTTATATGCATCTTGTAATGAATCTGTTTCTATATACGCAGCTGTTGGTACATCATGACGTGCCAGAAAGTTCTTCATGAAAATCTTAGAACCTTCTAGTTGTGCCGCTTTAGCAGTAGGTCCAAAGATAGTTAACCCCCTAGCTTCAAATACATCTACTACACCATCCACTAATGGTCCTTCCGGTCCAACAATAGTTAACTCTACACTATTATCCTCTACGAAGTCAGCCAGTGCTGAAAAGTCAGAGATATTTAGGTTCTCCCCTAACTCATCTGTTGCACCATTACCAGGAGCAAAGTAAATTTTGTCTACATTACTATCTTTACTTAATGCTAAACCTATAGAATATTCTCTACCACCAGCACCTAATATGAGTACGTTCATTTAATTCTCCAAAATAAAATACAACCAAAAAGGCTCATTTATTAGTGGTAATAATTGTGCGTAGAGAGTTTTGTAAAATGCTTGAAAGCGAACCCTAAGTTCGTCGATGGCATTTTGCAAAGCTCTATGCGTACAAGAATTGCCGCTAATAAATGAGCCCGGGTGAGCGTTCTGCGTGAGTCGGCCCTAAATAGCCAACGGTGTAGGAGAGAGTCTCTCTTTAGGGGCTGATTTCTCGCATAAACTAATATACTCGAATGAAAACTACCTCACACCAAGAGACTACATGTCCCACTAAGATTAATGTTGGACCCCAAAATACAGTAGTCGCATCACCTAGGTTAAGTCATTATAACTTATTTGAAATTAGTTTTTAGTAAAATTTTAATATTAATTAGTGTAAAGTTTTAAAAATAGCTAAAATTATCCTCTTATAGATGACAAATTAATCGTAAAAACTATTTAAGCCCATTTAAATGCATCAACTCTTTTGCCTTACTTATACACGCATCTATGGTAGCCTCATTTGCAACATAATAGGTTACCTCTTTAGGTAGATGTACTTTAGTTGATTCTCCTATAACTATAGCTATATAAGTGTCATCCCATGTAAAACTTCTAAAAAAGCAAAATATGGTTGAGGGTGAAGTAAAGATAATAATAGCATTTTTTTTAGGTTGTGCTTTTTTATAATATCGTATGCAATATGTCTCATAAATAATCTGTTCCTGCAATACTATGCCTGCTTTAGCAAGCATTGCTTTACTATCAAAAGAGACCTCTTTGGGACGGAGATATAGGATATTTCTATCTTGAAACTTTTCAATGATGTCTTGGCTTAAAGTTTTTCCGTAAAATATAGATGGTTGGTACGCTACCCTTCCACCTAATGCTTTTATTTGTCTAGCTGTAGCAGAACCTATAGCTAAACATGGGTATTCTTTCCAATCCTTATTAATAGTATCTACACTCTTCACTGCTTGTTTCGAGGTAAACATGAGTGTATCACAAGAACTAAAATCTATTTGCTTTACAATAATTCTAAAATCTATCATAGGTAGCGCTATCGTACCTTCTCTAGATATAGGAGAAAGTAGATAGATTATTCTAGACATTAATAGCTCTCTTTTTGTAAATCCATAAGAGGCTTACCATGTAAAAGTGCATTGTTCATCTCTTCATCATCATAGGGGTCAAAGTGAGGCGTAATCACCCATTTCTTTTTATCGTCTAATACCATAATTTTATCTTCTACTTCATCTGCTATACGATGTGCCTCAAGTAACAACATATTAGGACGAAGTACCATATGAAACTCTACAAAATTTGTCGTACCATCCGTACGTGTACGAAGCCAATGATAGGATGTTACTTCTGGATGTTTGGATATGATTTCACCTATATTAGAAACAATTTTACCTTCTAATGCACGGTCTAATAATATTTCTATACCTTCTACTATAATCTCATATGCCGAATAAATAATATAGATACCTATCCCTATACCAAAAATAGCATCTATCCAATCAAGCCCAGTGAGTGCCACTAAACCTAAAGCTACTAAAACAGCAGCATTAGACCATAAATCTGTCTGATAATGTAATGCATCTGCTTTAATAACTACATTATCTGTTTGTTTTGCAATTTTAAGTAAATACTGTACTAAAAAATAGGTAATCACTATTGAAATAAGCATAGCCATAATAGCTGGAGCTAATAAAGAAGTGGTAGAGCCCTCTAAAAGTTTATGTATACCTACATATATAATATACAAACCCGATATAGTAATCACTGTTCCTTCAATAACTGCTGCAATTGCCTGAACTTTACCTTTACCATACTGATATACTTCATCAGGATGTTCCTCTGCTTTTTTAATAGCAAAATAATTAAACAACGAAACTGCCATATCTAGTATTGAGTCTATAGCAGATGCTAACACTGCTACGGAACCACTGGCAATACCAATAACGAGCTTAACAAGTACTAACAGCGTGGCTACAGAGGATGAAATCATGGTTGCTTTTTTTTGGGGAGAATGTTCTGTATGCATAGCACCTCTTTCATCTAAATAATACAATTATTTTAGCATAAATTCATTAGAAATAGTATTGAGTGGTATAATCCTATTTATGCTATAGTATAATATCAAGAAGAGACAAAATATACTTACTAATTTGGACATACCTATGAATACTGAAGAAATAGAAAATCTTGCATTTAAAGAACGTTTAATCTATGACAAACTCACTTTTTACTATATCTCCTTACCAATTATGCTTCTTGGTAATATATTAGGGGCACTACTTCTTTCAGCCATGCAATTGAGCATTGTAGATACCTATTCTATAAGTATTTGGCTATTGCTCTCCGTTGTCATGTTTGTATATCAGATTTATCAGTACTATCACTTTAAAAATGAAAGTGAAGAGAATAAACTAAGAGATGCAGATATATGGCTAGATAAATATTATACAAATATTCTTCTCAATGGTATTATCTGGGGTAGTGCTGCATTTTTAATGTTCCCAGAAACAAACCTTATGAGTCAAATGATAGTGATGCTGTTTTTATTTGCTATCGGTTTTTCTGCTATGGGGGTATTAGCATCTAAAAAAGATTTACTTTTAACCTATGTACTTGTTACCTATTCACCTCTACTCCTACGTCTATATTTTTTAAATGATGAAGTCTATACCAAGATTGCCTATGTTATCTTTTCTCTTGTCCTTATCATGATTCTTATTGCAAACTACTATGGTAGAATTATTAATCAATCATTAGGAAATCGTCAACATTTTATCACTATTCAACAGACACATGAAAAGCTAAAAGAACGCTTTTTCTCATTGTTTGAACGTGCACCTGTAGGGATATACTATTATAATAAAAAGTTAGAACTCCAAGATGTAAATACACATTTTATGAAAATGAATAAAGTAGATTCTAAAGAAAAGTTACTGAATCTTAATCTGAGTGCAATTGTGAATGCTCAAATAATTAATGCGCATAAGAATGTATTTAAGGGAGAAACAGGTAATTATAGAGGACCTTTTGAGGTACTTGATTCTCGTTCAAATACCTATGTAAACCTTTCTACTGTTCCTATGCTTAATGCAGAAGGTGAAGTAGCTGGTGGGATTACTATTATTAACGATATTACCAATGAAGTTACTGCAAAAGAAGAGATGATTAGAAATGCATACTACGACATACTTACAAATATACCAAATCGTACTCTACTGATGGATAAACTTAAAACTTTTATCTCAGATAAAGAAGAAAACTCTACTTATACTTCTTTATTATTTTTAGATATTGATAATTTTAAAAAGGTAAATGAAACCTATGGACATGATGTGGGTGATCATCTACTTAAGCAAGTAGCACATAGAATAAAACATATCGTAGATAGCCATGAAATTTTTGCTCGTGTCTCTGGTAATAAATTTGTCATACTTATCCCTTCCTTAAGTATAGATGAAAAAGAATCACAAGAAATCACACAAAAATATATCGATAGACTTAATGATAGATTTGTTCAGCCACTTGATATTGCAGGTGAAGAGTATCATTTAAGTTTTTCTATGGGGGTTATACTTTTCAATAAAAGTGATATCTCTGCTTTTGATATTTTAAAACGTGCAGAAACAGCAATGTATGAAGCGAAGAAAAATGCACGAGGTACGTGTAAATTTTATCAAGATAGTATGAGCAATACAGCAAAAGAAGAATTAACTATAGAAAATGATATTCATAAGGCGATAAAAAATAATGAGTTATCTATGTACTATCAACCACAATATGATATACATTCCAACAAAATAGTAGGAGCTGAAGCACTCATTCGTTGGGAACATCCAACCAAAGGATTTATACCACCTGCTGTCTTTATCCCTATTACAGAAGCGAGTGGTACAATTATAAAACTTGAAGAGTGGATTTTTGAAAATACTATTGCAGATATCAAAAAACTCAATGAAACAATAGGTAATTTTAATTTAGATCATATTGCTATAAACATTAGCACGATGCACTTTTTGCAACCTCATTTTGTTGAGAAGCTAATGTTACTTCTACAAAAACATAAAGTCAAGCCAGAGTGGATTGAATTAGAATTAACAGAGAGTGGTATTATGCGTAATATTAAAGATGCTGTTCATAAAATAAAAGAGTTAAAAGAATTTGGGTTTACTTTTTCCATTGATGATTTTGGAACAGGCTATTCTTCACTCTCATACCTTAAAGAGCTCCCCGTTGATATGATAAAGATTGATCAATCTTTTGTACTTTCTATGCATACAAATAAAGGTGATGCTATGATTGTAGAGTCAGTTGTTGCGATTGCTAAGAAATTTAATTTTAAAGTATTAGCAGAAGGTGTAGAAGATGCTGAAGCATTAACCTATTTATCTGCTATCAAGTGTGATATGTACCAAGGTAATTATGCACATAAACCTATGCCATTAGAGGATTTTATAAATATCCTCTAACCCACTACTATAGTACTTTAGTAGCTAACCCTGCAACTCTAGAAGCAAATGCTCCCTTGTCTTTAGGCTCTAGACCCTCAGAGAGTTTCGCAGAGTCAAGTAGAATCCATGATAAATCATCAAAAAGTGCTTTATCTTCTAAGCTATCAAGTTTCTTAATCATTTCATGCTCAGGATTAATCTCTAAGATAAGAGGTGTTTCTGGCATCTCTTGCCCCATTTGAGCAAACATCGCTGCCATACCTGCCATAGGATCAGATGGATCTTTAAGTACACATGATGGACTATCTGTTAAACGTGAAGTTGTTTTTACCTCTTTCACCTCTTCGCCTAAAACCTCTTTTATTTTGTCTGTAAGTAATTTAAACTCTTTGGCTATCTCTTCTTTCTCCTCTTCTGTTTTAGAATCAGGCGCATCAATAGAAGTAATATCTTTAAGACTCCACTCTTTATACGTTCCAATCATAGGAGTTACAATGCTATCAACTTCTTTATCATCCATGATAAGTACTTCAATATTCGCTTTTTTATACGCCTCTAAAAGTGGAGAGTTTCTAAGTACTTTTTCATCTTCACCTGTGATGTAGTAAATCTCTTTCTTCTCAGAATCACCACGTGAAGTGTACTCTTCAAAACTTACCAGACCTTCTTCAGTTGAAGACTTATATTTCACGATATCAAGAAGTAACTCTTTATTGACATTATCAATATAGATACCCTCTTTCATCACACGGTTATATTGTGCCACAAAAGTATCCGCTTTTTCACCTTTAAGCTTTTTAATGGCTTGAAGTATTTTCTTGGTTGAATTTTGCTTGATATTTGCCAAAATTTTATTTTCTTGGAGTAACTCACGACTCACGTTCAGTGGTAAATCTTCAGAGTCAATAATCCCTTTTACAAAACGTAAATATGGAGGCAGTAACTCTTTATCATCATCTGTAATAAACACACGTTTTACATAAAGCTTTACACCTGGTGTGTAGTCTGCTCTATACATATCCATAGGAGCAGTTTTAGGGATGTAAAAAAGTGTTGTAAACTCTTGAGCCCCCTCTACTTTATTATGCAAATATGTGAGTGGCTCATCACTATCATGTCCTATAGTCTTATAGAACTCTATATAATCCTCTTTTTTAAGTTCAGACTTAGAAAGTGTCCAAAGCGCTGTTGCCGCATTAATTTGCTCAGATTTATTGACTGTTTTAGTCGTTTTCTCATCACCCTCACCCTCTGTCTCTTCTTCTGCATAGTTGAGCACAATAGGATACGCAATATGATTAGAGTATTTCTTTACTACCTCTTGTGTACGCCACTTATCTAAAAACTCTTTCTCATCTTCTTTTAGTTTGATGTAAATCACTGTACCATGAGACTCTTTTGTCACAGGTTTTACTTCATACTCCCCTGTCCCATCGGTTGAGAACATATAGGCTTGGTCTTCACCCGCTTTTTTAGAGATAACATCTACTTTTTCTGCTACCATAAAAACTGAGTAGAATCCTACCCCAAACTGACCAATAAGATTAGAGTCTTTCTTAGCGTCACCTGTAAGATTTTCCATAAACGCCTTAGTACCAGACTTAGCAATAGTCCCTAAGTGATCCATAAGATCTTCCTCATTCATCCCTATACCATTATCACCAATGGTAAGAGAACCATCCTCTTTATCTAATTTAATGTTAATCTTCCCAGACCACTCTTCTTCTTTAAACTTTTCATCGGTAAGTGATAAGTAATTAAATTTATCTAACGCATCTGATGAGTTAGAAACTAATTCACGTATAAATATCTCTTTATTTGAGTAAAGAGAGTGTGTCATAAGCTTAAGTAGTTGCCCGATTTCCGTTTGAAACTGATGTTTTGCCATTGTGTTTCTCCTATATTATGTTAATTTTGTGGGATTATATACTATTTTAGTAAATATTTCAAGTTTTCCTATAAGATACTTTAGTCATAGTGACTAAAGTTTATATTTTAGTTTTTTTATCTCTATTTTTTTGTTTGAAAATGGCTCAATAATAACATCTATTTCATTTAATCTATACTGCAAAGGAAATCCAATTTCAGAATCTTTAGCTGTACTCTCTAAAATATAATACTTTTTACCATTGACCCAAAGACCTTTTTTATATGCAATACGCTCATCTACTATAGGGACAATTACAAAGATATGTTTTGGTACGAGTACAAAATAGGCTTCTATATGTAAAGCATGTAACATAGAAATAAGTAAATTACTTTTATCATCACAATCACCAAAGTTTTCTTGTATAGTCTTTTGAGGTGATTTTTGTTGGAATCTATTTGTTATATAAGGGATATTGGATGCAAAATCTAATAGGCTTTGTATTTTACATAATTTACTTTCACAATGCTTAGTAAGTTCATATGCTTTTTCTTGTATCTCTTTAGTCATTGTTACATAAGAAGTATAAATACCCTCAGAAGTACCTACTTGTGTTTTATCTACTATCTGTATAGCTTTATAAGTACCATATATAAAAGCAATAAAAGCAATTACCATAATAATAGATGCAAAAATTTTTAAATTATCACTTTTAACATCTATAGACATTTTATAATTTACTCTTTAATTTTATCATGATTAAAGCACATAAAGAACCACCCATAGCCAATGCCATATCTTTTTGTGCATCCCAAATATCTCCTTGTGTGCCTAAAAAAGCATCTCCTGCTTCTGGATCTACAACAGCTGCAGCTATCCACTCTACCACTTCATAAAATCCAGCAAAGGCAGAAATAGTCATAAATGAGACAAAATAGATAAAAAAACCTTTTACATGAAGTTTTCTTTGTAAATATTCATAAAGAGGATAAACAAAGACTACTCCAAAAAGTAAATGTACCAGCCTATCGTACATATTGCGTTCATCTCCTAGCCACTCCCCAAGTGTAACCCCAAAAGGTACTTCCGCATAAGTATAATGACTGCCTACTACATGCAATATTAAAAAAAGTGTCACTAAAATATATGAAGTATTAGAAAATAAAAAGTACCGACTCGCCCAAAATACAAAAGGTACAAAAAGTACCACAAGTATATTTTCTAAAATCCAATCATCTGGATGTATGGGATCTATCGCTGCCCATATCCAAGCTATGGCAAAAGAAATAGTTAATAGGATGTAAAGGAGTTTATTTGATTTTTGAGTATTTAATATAATAAATCCTTTTACTAGAAATAATTAATATAAAGCTAAGAGATAAATTTATTCCCATTCAATCGTAGCAGGTGGCTTAGAACTAATATCATATACAACCCTATTAATTCCATCAATCTCATTAATAATTCTTCTACTCATACCCTCTAACACATCATGTGGCACATGTGCAAAAGTAGCTGTCATACCATCTACAGACTCTACCATACGGATACAAACTGTATTATCATACGTACGATTATCACCCATCACACCTACAGACTGTACATTAAGCAGTACAGTAAATGCTTGCCATACTTTGTCATAGTAGCCTGTGGCTTTTAGCTCTTCTTGCATAATGGCATCTGACTCACGTATGAGGTGTAAGCCTTCTTCTGTCACTGCACCCATGGTACGAATAGCAAGTCCCGGTCCAGGGAATGGATGGCGTCCTATCATGTCTTTAGGGAGTCCTAATTCAAGACCAAGCTTACGTACCTCATCTTTAAATATCTCTCTTAGAGGCTCTACCAATTCAAAGGTCATCCAATCTGGCAATCCACCTACATTATGATGAGACTTGATGGTTTTAGATGGACCTTTTACGGAGACAGATTCGATAACATCCGTATAGAGTGTACCTTGTGCTAAAAATGCAACATCTGTATGTTTTTTAGCTTCTGCATCAAATACTTCGATAAATTTTTCACCGATAGCTTTACGTTTAGTTTCTGGATCACTTACACCCTCAAGTGCTTTCATAAACTCTTTTTTCGCATCAATAGTAATAAGAGGAATATCAAGTAATTTAAACATCGCTTGAACTTGCTCCGCTTCATCTTTACGAAGCAATCCTTGATCTACAAAAACACAAATAAGTTGCTCTTTAGGGAGTGCTTCATTAAGCATAGCAGCAACAACTGATGAGTCTACACCACCACTTACACCACAAAGGACTTTTTTATCTCCTACTTGTGTACGAATTCCTGCTATTTTCTCTTTCGCAAAGCTTCCCATGTTCCATGTGCTGTCACATCCACAAATATGTTTAGCAAAGTTCTTAAGCATTGCGGTACCCTCAACTGAGTGATGTACTTCTGGGTGAAACTGGAAGGCATAGACTTTTCTACTCTCATCAGCGATAGCTGCGTAAGGAGAGTTCTCAGATGTTCCGACTACTTCAAACCCAGTAGGGATACTCTCTGCTCTATCACCATGACTCATCCATACGATGCTGTCATTAGGAATGTCTTTAAAGATACTCGTATCATTTTCTATTTTGAGTTTTGCTTTACCATACTCATGATGGTCTGCAGCTACGACCGAACCACCAAAATACTGCGTGATAAGTTGCATACCATAACAGATACCTAGTATCGGGAGGCCTAAGTCCCAGATACCTTCATCTGGTTTGTAGGCATCCTCTGCATACACAGATGCTGGTCCACCAGAAAGGATAATACCTTGTGGTTTTCTAGCCTTGATATCTTCTAAACTTTCACGGTAGGGTACTACTTCTGTATAGACACCTGATTCTCTTAATTTTCGCGCGATAAGTTGTGTGTATTGTGAACCGAAGTCTAGTACTAATATTGGTACTTGTTTCATGTAGTGTTTCCTTATATTTATATGAATAAATTTTACAACTAAAACTTATTTATATAAATTATTCCCTTCAACAAGCTCAGGGAACGATAACTCAACAAAGTAGCTGAGCCTATCAAGCTACATATGGTGTGCACCAATATGTAAGATTTCGAACTGAACATACCAGATAATAATAGATACGATATACCCAACGAAAACTGTCCATGCATACTTCATATGTGATGCAAAAGTGTAGATACCATGCATCTTACCCATCACACCTACACCTGCAGCTGAACCAAATGAGATAAGGCTTCCACCTACCCCTGCTGTCATCGTTACAAGCATCCACTGTGACTGGGCATCTGCCCCCATATTTGGGTTTGCTTTAAGTACTGCTGACATTACTGGTACATTATCTACAATTGCAGAGAGGAACCCTACACCAATATTCACTGCCGTTGCTCCAAACTGTTCGTAGAGTGCTGTAAAATACTCTAAGAACCCTAAAAAGTGAAGCCCACCAACAGCTGCTAAAATACCAAAAAAGAAAAGAAGTGTATCATTCTCAATTTTTGCTATCCATGAAAAGGCATTAAGTTGTGTATCTGATGGACCTCTGTTAATTTTATGTACATACATTTTAAGCATTGCCAAACCAAACATCATTCCCCACATTGCAGGTAAATGAAGTACTTGGTGAGAAATAACTGCCATTGCAATCGTCAAACCAAAAAGAGCCATAATCTGCTTACCACCCTCTTGAATTTCTGCTTTTTTCTCATCAATATTAAATGGTGGTTTCCCCTCTGGAACAAAACGAGAAAGTAAAAATGCTGTAATCCCCCAACCAGTAATTGCTGCAGGGAAAAGGTATAAAAACTCTGTAAAACTTCCTTTACCTGCTACCCACACCATAAGTGTTGTAATATCACCAAATGGAGACCATGCACCACCTGCATTGGCAGCCACAACAATGTTTATAGCACCTGGTACTAAAAATGCCCTATTATCTTTATCAATCGTAAGAAGTACAGTTGAAAGAATCAATGCTGTGGTAAGGTTATCTGCTATAGGAGAGATAAAAAATGCCAAAATACCTGTCACCCAAAAGAGCTTGGTATAACTATACCCTTTAGAGACAAGGTTATAACGAAGTGCAGAGAAGACGCCTCTATCAATCATCGCTTCAATGTATGTCATCGCCACAAGTAAGAAGAAGAAGATTCCTGCTATTTCAACGATGAGATGCTCTACCTCTTTTTCTAAGTGGTGTCCATCTATACCATTCATGGCAAAGTAAAGCCCAATAAGCATAAAGATACCAGTCCCTGCAAGAAGTGCTGGTTTAGCTTTATTAATATGGTACTTGTCTTCTGTGGCAATAAAGTAATAGCCAATAACAAACACAGCTAAAGAGAGTATCCCTACCCATGTTGTGGTTAAATGTAATTGTTCGTGCATTGTTTCTCCTGAAATTATTTGTTGTATATCAATATGTCTATACATGACATCAATCTGATTCCATGTAGTGAGACCCTAGAGATTCTGTACGCGCTAAAGCTGCATCTACTATGGCAGATGCTGTGTTAAGACGTAGCTGTAGCAATCTTCCTATATCATGATTTTTCATATCATAAATAAGGTTTTTAGCCTCATGAAGCCCTTTGGTTGTTCGTATAATTCCTATATCTTCCCACATCACTTGACGTAGACGTTGTTTATAGATTTTATCCTTTTCTTTGTGCAGAATATTACCGTAATCTTTCTCAAAAGTAGGTGTTTTAACTGCCTCATGCCCTTTACTAAGTAGGTGGTCTACAGCACGTTTTGCAAAAACCACACCCTCTAGTAAAGAGTTAGATGCAAGGCGATTTGCCCCATGTACACCAGTTCTTGCTGCCTCACCTATGACATAGAGCCCCTCCATACCAGGAATACACCCATTGGTATCACATTTAATCCCACCATTTGAATAGTGAAAAGCTGGGGAGATAGGTGCTTTGTCTTTAGGAAAATGGTAGCCCAGTGCCCCAAAAGTACGCGTGATGTTAGGGAAACGGTGTTCAAACCACTCCTCATCAAACATAGAGAAATCCAAATACGCCTGTTTACCCGTTTTACGTCTATAGTCAAAGATACCACGCGCGACGATGTCACGACTTGCCAGTTCTCCACGCTCATCATAGTCAAATAAAAAACGTCTGCCTTCATCATCAACCACATGTGCACCCTCACCTCTAAGTGCTTCTGTGAGTAAAAGTTTTCTAGCATACGGTGTATCTACAAACACTGTCGGGTGAAACTGCATAAATTCCATATCAGAAAGCTCTATACCCTTTTCTACACAGATACCATGAATATCTGCAGAGACGGTACGTGAGTTAGTATTAAATTCATAGAGTGAGCCTATACCACCAGATGCGATGATAACATCATCTGCATAGATTGTTGTAGGTTCATAATTTACTGTGGCTTTTACTCCATAACAACGTCCATTTTCTATCAATAAATCATAGACAAGCGTGTTCTTTTGGAGTTGGTGCTTGTTTTGTACCATCATAAAGTAGTGCATATAACGCCCCGTAGCATCACCACCTGCATGGACTATACGTTCCGTGGAGTGTGCAGCTTCTTTGGTATAGAGTATATTACCCTCATCATCTTTATCAAACTCCATACCCTTGTTGATAATATCAGCAGTTGTTGCTATGGAAGTACGTGAAAGTATCTCTACGGCTTCTTTATTATTATGATACGCTCCAGCTGCCATGGTATCTTCAACATGCAGGGGAATATCTGCTTCATTGAGTGCAGTTACCATCCCCCCTTGTGCATAAAAAGTGTTACACTCCCAAGGGATATCTTTACATACAACCAGTACCTTTTTTTCTTTAGGTATATTCATTGCCGCGTAAAGTCCTGCAATACCTGCACCAATGATTAGTACATCATACTTTTCCAAACCTATCCTTTGGCTGTTGTACTAGTATCTGGCATGTATTTAGGACTCGTTTTATGTCCACACCCTACTAATGCCATACAGCAAAGAGATGTTATAATTACTTTATGAAAAAAGCTTCTAGTATTTTGTCTCATTTATCTTCCCAACCTCAGTTTAAATTTTTAAAGCAACAGGTCTGTTATAAAAAGTATATTTCACTTCTTACCCCTAAGTATCAAAAGGCTATAGCCTTTATCTACATTAAAGATGACACACTATTTATAGCAGTCACACATCCTGGCTTTAAAATGGAACTTAATTATAATAGAGATTTATTAAAAAGCATATTAACACAACTCCAGAGCCATGATTCAAAATGCGAAATGATGCAGGCAGAAAAAGTAGTTATCTTTCATAGTAAATATTATCCCATAGAAAAAACACAAGAAGATATCTCTACTGTCCCTTATTATAATGAGTTAGCCTCTAATGAATTTGAAATAAAAAGTAATGATGAAGATATTATCGCTAAATTTAAAAAAATAAAAGAGAGTATTGCGTGCAACAAGTAGTCCAAAATCTACCTAGCTCAGCTGGTGTATACCAATATTTTGATGAAAAAGGGAAACTCCTCTATGTAGGAAAAGCCAAAAATCTTAAAAACAGAGTCAAGTCCTACTGGCGTTTTACCCCTGCATTTACACCTAACCCTACCCAAAGCCCCCGTATTATCAAGATGTTATATGAGGCACAACAATTAGACTATATTGTAGTGGGCACCGAAGAAGATGCACTCATACTAGAAAACTCGCTCATCAAACAACTTAAACCCAAATATAATATCTTACTACGTGATGACAAGACCTATCCCTACATCTACATCGATGAGTCTGTAGATTATCCTCGTTTTGAGATTACACGTAAAGTAGTAAAAGGTAAAAATATTACTTATTATGGCCCATTTCCAACAGGTGGACGTGCTTTACTAGATGCTCTTTATGAAGTCTATCCTTTGGTACAAAAAAAATCTTGCTTACGTGAAGGCAAAGCCTGCCTTTTTTACCAGATTAAAAAATGTCTAGCTCCTTGTGAGGGCAAAGTTACCCCTGAAGTCTATGCCAAGCTTATAGAGGAAGCTAAAACCTCTATAGTCAAACGTAAACATCTTATAGAGACACTCCAAGAGAAGATGGCAAACCTTGCCATGCAAGAGCGCTTTGAAGAGGCAGCTGCCATGCGTGACTCCGTGGAATCCATACGTACCTTGACTATTACCTCGAACATCGACTTAGCCAATGAACTTGATCTTGACATTTTTGCCATACAAAATGGAGATGAGAGAGGAGTCATTGTCAAGATGTTTATGCGTGGCGGGAAGATTATCTCTTCAGCCTACTCCTACTTTAGACATACGCATATCTATGATGAAAATGAAGCCTATAAGCAGGCACTTTTAGAGTTTTATACCATAGATAGCCCCAACATCGCCAAACAGGTTATCACTGCACATAACTTCGAAGATAGTATACAGGTGGCATCAACGCTTAGTACTCGCTTTGGTAAAAAAATAGAAATTCTCACCCCACAACGTGGCTCAAAAGCAAAACTCATCGCTTTAGCTTTACAAAACTGTGAAGAACTACTGCGTAAAAAAGGTGATGACACCATAATAGAGCAGCGTATTGCTGATTTATTTGATTTATCAGTCATTCCTTACCGTGTAGAAACCTTCGATAATTCACATATGATGGGGGCTGCAACGGTAGGTGGTATGGTGGTCTGGGATGAAGGAAAATGGAACAAGTCTAGCTATAGACGGTATGAACTACATGCACGTGATGAGTATGGACAAATGAAAGAGTTGCTCTCAAGACGTATAGAAAATTTTACAGAGAATCCTGCTCCTGACCTCTGGATCCTTGATGGAGGACAAGCTAATTTGAACCTTGCACGGGAACTACTCAAAGAAGCAAATATCAATCTAGATGTCATAGCCATTGCCAAAGAAAAACTGGATGCCAAAGCACACCGAGCAAAAGGTGCTGCCAAAGATATGCTATATACACCCGATGGTCTTATAGAACTCAAACCCAACGATAAACGTCTATACTGGCTACAACGTCAACGCGATGAAGCACATCGCTATGCCATTACCTATCATCAAAATAAAAAGCGTAAAGAGGATACACAAGTATCACTCCTCAACAAAAAAGGCATAGGAAAAGCTACTGTAGCAAAACTCATACAATATTTTGGGACATTTGAAAAAATAGAAGAAGCATCTCTTGAAGAGCTTGAAAAAGTTACGAATAAAAAAATAGCCATAATACTTAAAAATGTTTAACATTTACTTTGACAATTTTTGACAATTTTTTCATATAATTTAGTTTGTTAATTATGTCCACATAGATTATATTTGTTCATTCATAATTAATATTAAGCTATAATCAAATACTTAAAAAGGAGTATCAAATATATGATACAAAAACCTACTCCATTAAATGAAGAGTATCATTTTAAAAAAGGACTTATTATAAGTTCTACTGATCTTGAAGGGATTATCACCTATGCAAATAGAAAATTTTGTGATATCTCAGGCTATGACAGAAATGAACTCATTGGGCGCAACCATCATATATTGAGACATCCTGATATGCCAAAAAGTATTTTTAAATCACTTTGGACTTCCCTCAATCAAGCAGAAGAGTGGACAGGAGTAATAAAAAATTTACGTAAAGATGGTAAATACTATTGGGTTTATTCTTATATTACTCCCAATATGAATGACCATGGAAAAGTAATAGGATATACAGCAGCTAGAAGACCTGCATCTAAAACTGAAATTGATGAATCAGTTTCAATATATGCAGAATTATCAACACAAGAAAATACTACTGAATAGGGAGCAATTTAAATACTATGTACTATATACTTAATCACACAGACCAAATTATTGCCGCGGATAATACACTACTTCAATATTTAGATTTAAATAATATTGAAACATTAACTAAACAAATTATCTTTGAAAAGATAAAAATTATATCATCAGTAGATAATACGCTACAAATACATATAAAAAATGAAATATTACATTTTACATCACAAACAATTTCTTTAAATAGTATATTAGGAAACTTAACACTTGTCTATTTAGAACCTATTGAAGCTACTCTAACTTCTCTTAATGATACACTTGTTCTAGATGAAGAAACACATGATAGTGATAAATCAACCATACGTGAAAAAGAGATAAAAGAAGATTTTTCAACATTGATCATACCAAATATTCCTCATAAAACGATTGATGATATTACATTGGATGAAGATGACAATATATCATTTGTTAAAAATGATTCTTCTTCAGATACTAATGATATAGTAATAAAAGACAATGAACCAAACAGTCTAGATAGTATTGAAAGTACTGATGTAAAAAAAGATTCTATCAAACCTGAAGAGATTTTCCTAGAAAAATTTGAGGATATAGCACCTCCACTCCCTACTATTGATACATTTAATAATGAACCAGCTAGCCTAGACACTAGTGAAACTACTCATACTGATACAGAAAAAGACTTTATTAAATCTGAAGAAATTAATTTAGAAGAGCCTGAAGATATAGTACCTCCACTCCCTACTATTGATACATTTAATAATGAACCAGCTAGCTTAGACACTAGTGAAACTACTCATACTGATACAAAAAAAGACTTTATTAAATCTGAAGAAATTAATTTAGAAGAACCTGAAAATACCATAACTAAAGAATATAGTACAACACAAGATAAAGATCTATCTCTAAATTCCGAACCAATAATTATTCCTATTACAGAAGTGAGTAGCCAAATTGGTATCTCTACTGATGACTATAATTCATTCTTAAATGAATATATAGACACTGCAATATCATTAGAATCAGACCTTCAAAATACCGATACCAGAATACGTAACAATGCTATAGATACTTTAACACAACTTGCAGATGTGTTACACCTGCCAAAAGTAAATCATATTATTTCAAAACTAAATATACAATCTCCCGAGGAGAATCAAGAAACGATTGAAGTATTTTATAATGTCCTATCAAGATTCACAACACAAATAGACGCACAACAAGTTCAAGATAATCAACAAGAAGCCAAAAAAATCACCGTCACCAACGAGGATACTTCAGATATACATCTGACGATAGATTCAGAGCTACCTGAGAATAAACATACCCAAGAACCACAAATAGATTCAATCAAAGTTGAAGATATTGAACCTATTCAATTAAACCAAGACATACCTCTTAAAATATCCGAAGATAATACTATAGAAACAGTTACTCAGGGATTTGGAACACTTGATTTAAAAGATATAAAACCTATACATTTTGATTTCCAATTATCACAAGCAGCCAATGATTTAATGTTACCTGTAGAACTCATTGAAGAGTTTGTACATGATTTTATTGATCAGGCACATAGTGAAACTAAAAATATGCTAGAGGCCTATACAAAAGGTGATTTAGATGCTGTTCAAAAAATTGGACATCTTTTAAAAGGTGCTTCTAGTAACCTACGAATCAATGCTTTATCAGATACACTATATCATATACAATTTTGTGAAGATAGCAGTAAACTAGAAAAGCTTATTAAACAATACTGGGGACAATTTTTATCCTTTGAACAACAAATTAAAACTTTATCTAGATAAAGAAGGAACTAACTCAATGACTATACGTAATAGACTTAAATTAATCGCTCTTGTACCAATACTGCTTCTCATTGCACTTGCAAGTTATTTCTTTATAACTTCATATGTGAATTATGAAAAAGCAAACACTCTAAAAACTATTTTAAATAATAATGCCTATCTCTCTACTACACTTACTGAAATAGGTAAGGAACGTGGATTAACTTCTATGTATCTAGGTAGTGATAAAAAAGCATTTATGGATTCTCTGAAAAAGCAGAGAGTAAGTACAGACAAAACATTAGTCTCTATGAAACAAAATATTAGTACGGACTATACAACATATATCCCTAATATACTCAAAGTAAATAACGCTTTTGATAGTACTTTATATGTAACAATGCTTGCACAATTACCAAAAATAAAAAGTATACGTCAACAAGTAGAAAAACCAAGTAGTGACTTTAACAGCATATTTTTTACGGGGTATACAAAAACACTATCTGCACCTATTTTAGATAATCTCTTACAAATTAAAAACTTTGCTCTAGATCCAGAAGTATCTTCTTTGGTCTCTACACTTTCACAACTTTATATTGCGAAAGAAAACTCAGCTTTGGAGCGAGGGCTTATTGCTTATTACATGACCAAACAAGCTTCAATGTCATATGAAGAGATTGCTCAATGGAATACGTTTAAAACAAAAGCAAATATCTTTGATAATGGTCAAGTTTCAGATAAAGAATTACAACAAAAACTACAAAGTATTTTTGCTAAGCCTGAAAATAAAACAATGCTTAGCAGACTTGCAAAAATATCTTCTACTATTCAAACAGATATGGATAATGGTGCCTATACAGAAGAGACAATGGATTGGTTTGCTTTACAAACACAAAAGATATCTCTTTTATCTAAAGCAGAACTAATGGTTTCCAATAAGTTATGGCAAACATCAAATAATTTTTTACAAAAACAACTTTTATTATTAAGTATAGCAGCAACTATACTATTGTTGAGTCTTATTTTAGCGTACCTAGGATATAAGACAACAAAAGATATTACCGGCAATATCCATGAACTTGAAAACGTACTTAATAAGGCTGTAGAAGAGATGAAAGGTAGTGAAGACTACATATCTTCAAGTACTATAGATATTGAAAATATTGAACTCGATACACATCAAGGGACAAAAGAAGCTTATAAATTCCTCGAATCACTGGTAGAAAATGCAAAAGATGATAAACATATTGCCCTTCAAGCAAATGAGGCCAAATCTCTATTCCTCGCCAATATGTCTCATGAAATTCGTACACCCCTCAATGGTATTGTTGGTTTTACCGAAATACTTAGAAATACAGACTTAACTGATGAACAAGATGAATTTCTAGCCATTATTGATAAAAGTTCTGAAAATCTACTCAGTATTATCAACAATATTCTTGACCTTTCAAAAATTGAAAGTAATAAAATTGAAATTGAAAGTATCGTGTTTGATGCAGAAGAAGAGTTTGAATCTGCTGTTGAGACCTATGCAGTAAGTGCTTCAGAAAAAAATATTGATTTAAACTATTATATGGATCCTTCTATTGCAACAAAATTAAAGGGTGACCCAACCAAAATTAAAGAAGTCATTATTAATCTATTATCAAATGCTATTAAATTTACTTCTAATGGTGGTGAAATAAATCTTGAGATTATTAAGACCCAATCTGAAGATGATTTAAATCCTAAAATATTATTTTCTGTCCAAGACAATGGTATAGGAATGACAAAAGAACAACAATCTCGTATTTTTGAAGCTTTCTCTCAAGCAGATGTCTCTGTCACTAGAAAATATGGAGGAACTGGTCTTGGATTAACAATCTCAAGTCAATTTGTAGAATTATTAGGTGGGAAACTAGAATTAGAAAGTACAAAAGACAAGGGTACTAAATTCTTCTTTTCTTTAGTACTAGAAGAGATTAGAACTAATGAAATAAACTATAAAAATACATTTAGCAATATTACACTAGGTAAATATACCCCAGAGACACCATCAATCCTTGATAACTATATTAGTAAATACTTTAACTATTTTGGACCAGATATCAAGAACTTTGACTCTATAGCATCTCTCAAAAAACTTATTGATAATAACACGTGTAAAAAATACTGGATTGATATTGATAAAGCAGATAACAATATCTTAGATGCAATACATAATATGGATAAATCAAAACTCGTCATCATTGCTAATGTTACAAGTCGTTCTAAAATTGAAGAGTTAGGTTTAAGTCAAAATAATGTTATATATAAACCACTTACATTATCTAAGTTAAAAGATCTTCTTACAACAAGTATCAAAGATTCATCAACTCCTATTGATGAGATAATTCCTGCACATGAAACAAAATTTAATGCAAAAATATTAGTCACTGAAGATAATATTATTAATCAAAAATTAATTAAACGTATCTTAGAAGAAAATGGTATGCAGGTTGACCTAGCAAATAATGGACTAGAAGCATTTGAAAAACGTAGAACAAATAACTATGACCTTCTCTTTATGGATATACAAATGCCTGTAATGGATGGGATTGAAGCGACACATGAAATACTTGATTACGAAGAAGATGAAAAAGTACCTCATATCCCAATTATTGCACTCACCGCAAATGCATTAAAAGGAGATAGAGAAAGATTCTTAAATGAAGGCATGGATGAATATATCACTAAACCTATTGAAACTTCTGAACTTATTTATGTACTCAATAAATTTTTATCACACAAAGCAACAATGATAATAGAAAAACCTTTAAATGAGATTCCTAAAGAGGATAAGAAAGCCAATAAAGATGAAGAGGTAAATATACACAAAACATCCGTATCTTTATCTCAAAATACAACAGATATACCATTAGAAGTAGCGGATAAAAATAGTACTCCCGAAGAAAACACTATTTCTTTTGATATAGAGCCAGCCGATACCTCTTTAAATACTGATATCGATACTAAAGATACATATACCGTAACGGTAAAAGAAAAAAAGAAAATACTTATAGCAAAAAAGTTTTTACTTGAACGTAGAATCTTAATCAAGGTCATTGAAAACCTTGGTTATGATTATGTATCGTTAGACAATGTTGCTACCCTAGAAGAAGAGATAGCTTCAGGAAAATATGATTTACTCTTTGCTGATAGTGAATTAATCACAAATAAAATAACACAATTTGATTCTGTTCATATTATTACAAGCAATAAATCAAAAGAAGAAATAAAAAACTATATAATAGAGCATAGAGGATAATTTAAATGGCACTAAAAGTACTTATTGTTGATGATGATTTCATCAACAGAAAATTACTACAAACACTACTAAAAAAGAATCCAGATGTCGTCGAAATGCAGGAGGCAGAAAATGGGTCAGATGCACTAGATAAGCTTAAGAAGGATAGTAGTATTAATTTTATTTTATTGGATATTATGATGCCAATCGTTGATGGTATCGAATTTTTAAAGATATTTCGTTCTGATATGTCTAATGCTCATATACCAATTATTGTATTATCTACTGATGATACAAGAAAAACAGAAGTATTTGACAATGGTGCAAATGATTTTTTAAGAAAACCTATAAAAGAAGAAGATTTGTTTACTAAAATATCTCAATGGTCTTAAAAGTTTTGACTTTTAACTTTTGACAAGTCTTAAAAGACTTGTCAATTTATTTAACAAAAATCTCTTTGAGTACATCATCTACCACTTTTACCCCAACTATTTTTATATTCTTTTTTACCTCATCTGGTATATCTTCTAAATCACGTTCTACATTTTTTATGGGAATTAATGCTTTTGTTACACCTGCTTTATATGCAGCAATAAGCTTCTCTTTAAGTCCTCCAATAGGTAATACTTTGCCAGTCAATGTCACCTCACCTGTCATAGCCACTCTATTATCTATCTTCTTACCACTCAGAATAGAAGAAATTGCTGATACCATGGCTATACCAGCACTAGGACCATCTTTTGGTGTTGCCCCTTCTGGGACATGGATATGGAGGTCATAACGCTTATACACCTCACTTGCATCTATTCTAATCCCCTCTTCTCTCTCTTTCACACTCTTAGGAATAATATCTGTAGGGATTTCTAAATCACCTTTATCTATGAGTTTCTTTACCACAGAGTGTGCAATACGAACAGACTCTTTCATCACATCACCCAGACTACCTGTAAGTTGCAGTGTTCCTTTGCCTTTGATTTTTATAGCTTCTATCGTAAGTACATCACCACCTACTGCTGTCCATGCAAGACCATTGACTACACCCATTTGTGGTTTTTGATCTACCTTGGAGATTTCAAAGACTTTTTTATCAGTAAACTTTTCCAAATTCTTTTTGGTAATAGAAATTTTATCTTTACTTTTATCTTCTAATAATTTTCTAGCACTTTTTCTCATCAGCCCTGCTATACGGCGACGTAAATTTCTCACTCCTGCTTCTCGTGTATACTCATCTATCAATAATTTAAGTGCCTTATCTGATATATAAAATTCTCTACGTTTTAAAGCATGTTTTTTTAACTCTTGAGGAATCAAATAACGCTTTGCTATCTCAAACTTCTCTTTAGGTGTATAAGAATTAAGTCCTATAAATTCCATACGGTCACGTAATGGTGCAGGTATTCGTCCTATATCATTGGCTGTGGCGATAAAGATAGCTTTACTTAAGTCGATATTAAAATTCAGGTAATAATCTCTATATTTACTATTTTGTTCAGGATCGAGTATCTCCAGTAGGGCTGCTGTTGGGTCACCACGCATACTACGCCCTACTTTATCTATCTCATCTAGTACTATGACGGGATCCATACTTTCTGCTTCTATAAGACCCTGTACTATACGTCCAGGCATTGCTCCTACATAAGTACGTCTATGCCCACGTAGCTCATTCACATCTTCTAACCCACCTAATGCAATACGCATGAGTGGTCGCCCTAGTGCTTTAGCTATAGAGTTGGCCAAAGATGTCTTACCTACCCCCGGAGGTCCGGCAAAACAGAGTATCGCTCCAGATGTCTCTTTTTGTTTGATACCTCTAAGTTCAGCAAGCTCTCGTACAGAGAAAAACTCTACAATACGCTCTTTAGGTTTTTCTAAAGAGTAATGATCTTTATCAAGTTCTTCAGAGACCTTTTGTACACTTAGATTTTCTTTAGTCAATTTCCCAAAGGGTAATTCCAATACCCACTCCAAATAACTTTGCAGTACATTCGCATCAGCACTTTCAGGATGCATACGTGCAAAACGTTTCAACTGTTTACTAATCTCTTTGTAGGCATCTTCTTGCATATAAGGTTTTAATTTTTCTATTTTTTCTTTAAACTGCGCTATCTCTTCTTCACGCTGGGTATCCATACCTAACTCTTGTTGTATCTCTTTGAGTTGTTCTTTTAGAAAATACTCTTTATTGGTTCGTTCTATTTTAGAGTGCACTTTTGTACGTATTTCACGTTCTACCTTAGCAGATTCCATCTCAGAAGTTACAATATCTATCAGTGCCAATAAACGCTTCTCTATATTGGTCTCGATATAGAGTCCATAGGCTATATCTTTGTCTAACTTTAACATAGATGATACCAAATCAGCTATACGGTTAGGCTCATCATTCTCTTCTATTGTACGTACTAAATCTGCAGGAAAAGTACTGTTCATAGAAGAAAGTTTCTTGATTTTCTCTCTTAATATTTCCATCAGTGCATCTACTTTGAGTTTATCATAAGATTCAAACTCTACGATATCTACTACAGCACGATTAAAATTACCCTCTTTTTTCTCTACGATTTTACCACGAGAAAGTCCTTGGAAAAGTATCTTGACTCTTCCATCTGGAATCTGAACTTTACGCATGATAGAACCTACTACACCTACATCATAGATATCCTCAAGTGCTCTACTCTCCTCTTTTCCTTCGATAGAAGAGGTGACAAATAACAAGGAATTATTTTCCATGGCATACGTGGCAGCGTCAATATCTTGTTGGTTTGTTAAAAAAATCGGACTTATCATAAAAGGATAAAGAAAAAGTTCATCTTCTACTACGATAGGTAATGTGGTGGGAAATGCATCATAATCACTGAGTTGCATAATTTAGTTCCTTTAAAAAGTAAAATTATATGTATGTATCTGTAGGGGTAGATTCTATATCTACCCTAGGTGTATATATCTGTCTAAATAGATAAGTATGAGACTAGCTCTGATGATAATAGTCAATATTAATCAAATATTTTACCTATAAAACCTTTTTTAGGGGCAGTAATATCAGTTAGCTCTACTACAGAGCCTTTATTTTTTGCTCTATAGATTTTGGCTGCTCCAGATTTACCCGTACGGTCATAAAGTGCTGCAATATTTTCATTGAGCAAATACTGTGTCATATGTAAACGAATAAGCATGGTATTGACCATCGGAGTATATTCTGAACCAGGATATCTATACATATATGTTTTTGCTTGTGTAATACTATCCATAATCAATTTTTGATCTTTATAGATATCTTTGATTCCTAAAAATGATGCTTTGAGTTTCATAAACTCCGTGTATTCACGGTTATTGCTTTCGCCATAACGCTTGTTATACTCATCTAAATAATAGTTAGAGAGTAGATACTCTTCTTTATTCATATGGGCATGCGCTAACATCATAATCGTTGTAGGTAGCAGGGGTGAACGCATATGTTCACTCTTTAATGACACATAAAAAGCATCTGCTTTATCCATATTGTCATCTGCGATACTTTTTGCTATCTTTTTATACCAATAGAGTGCTGGCTTGTTAAACTCTTCTGTCTCTTCTGTACCTTTTGTACATCCTATCAATATAAAGATACAAGTCAACCCTAATAAAATCTTATTTTTCATATACATTTTTACCTACTTTTACAAAATAATAATTTTATCATAGCTCAAAGTATGTAAAAAGTGTATTAAGATGCATTTTGATCTACAATTTGAGCATATCCTGTTTCACGTGCGATACGTATGATTAAATTATCTTCACCACTTTCAAAAGAGAAAGTTAATACACAATCCATACTATTAATATAAGTTCTAAAGTCATGATTACCACCTTGAGTCACACTCCTATGTGGACGTCCCATATAATCAAAAGCAATATGATTAGGCATCCCTAGTACATTACTTTGATTTGTACAATCATTTATAGTAACATTATTAATACCATATTTTTTTGTTAGGAAAATATTGGGGCTTTCATCACTATCAATAGTAGCATTCCCACTATGCATATAATGTCCATTTGCAGGGTCAATGGCTGATTCATTTTGATCAAGATTATTATTTAAGTCATTATTAGAAGCAATCGTATACCACCACTCATTCCCACTATTAGAGAAACGTATTTGCCAAAGTGCTCTTTGCCATGTCGCACTATTAGGGTTTGTTTTATCATCCATCAGTGCCATATGTTGAGTATACCGAATAGCAGAAAGTATATTATCCCCTGCTTCTTGACGTGAATCGCGCTCCATTCTAGGCATTGCCAATGAAGCCAAAATTCCTAAAACAACGATAACCATCACCAGTTCAATCATAGTAAATGCTGATTTTTTCATTTTATTTACCTTTATGTATATATATTCTATATAAATTTATAGTATTCTAACATAGTTTATTTGACATTTTTTGACATTTTTTGACTATAATACATACAAATGGTATTTTATTAATATCTATCTTAACTTCTAAGGGTTATATATGAAAAGTTTCACAACTCTCTTCAATTTAGTACTTATTTCGTTTTTTGTTCTTCTTTTTTCTTCCTCAAGTTATGGAGATGATAATACTATCAATGGTAGTTGTCCAGGTGAAGTTATTGAAGAAATGAATGGTATAACAACCAACACTAACTGGACAGAAAATGGTCGTATTGGTGGAGGGGGAAATGACCGATATAGAATAACTTTCCCTGTTTCAGGTACATTATCTATCAATCTTACAAATAGAAATATCTTTAGAAATGCAAACTATCTTTTTTACGTTAGTAATACAACTTGTGGTAACTGGAATCTAATTAATGGTGCTTATGGAAATACACATTCCACTACTGTGACAGTGAATGCCGGTGACACCGTATGGGTTAGAATGCAATCTATTAACAGTGAACCAAACAAAGGACGACATGATTACGCTCTTGCACTTACGTTTACACGAGGCTTAGCTATATCACTAGGAGGAAGAAACTATACCGTAAGAAGACTCTATAACATTGTTGGAGACATGCAAACAATAGGTAACTCCGTCATGTTGGCACCCAATGGTACAATGGGAACCAATAACGGAGCTTGTGCAGCAAGTACAGTTAACAACTCGAATGTCAATATGGTCTTTGCAGATATGGATAATGACACTAATACTTTTAATTCTACTAATGCAAATATCACCATCCCAACTGCTGTAACATCTCAAGATATTTTATTTGTTGGGCTCTATTGGCAAGGACGTTTTATCAATACGCCTATACCAGCACTAGCAAATACCGTAAAACTAAAGCTTCCTAATGAAAATAATTACACAGATGTATTTGCAGATTTAAGCTATGATGGACTCTTAAACAGTGCTCCAGGTTTTGGACCCTATAATGATTATCAAGCTATTGCTGATATTACACAACGCTTTCAAAATGATATGAATGTAAGCAGATATACCAATAGTACCATTTGGACAGCTGATGTTCAAGCAGACACCAATAGAAATAGTTTTGGTGCATGGATGATGGTCATTGTATATAAAGACCCAAATGCAAATTTAAAAAACATCACTATATATGATGGATTTATGTCTTCTTCTGATACTCAAAATATAGTGCAAGTATTAAGTGGGTTTAAAACACCAAAATCAGGAGAGGTAAATGCAAATTTTTATATCTTTGGTGGAGAAGGAGATATACTCTGGGACAATGACACAGTAAGTCTAACAACAAAAAATGGAAACACAAAAGTTTTTGCAAGCAACGTCTTTAATTCTACTATCGAAAAAAATGGTACTAATGTAACCAATAGAAACCCTTCTTGTTCCAATACCATTGGTATAGATATAGATAGCTACCCTGTAGGTATTACCAATGGAACAAATACAAATAGTAAAATTATAGGATTTGATCAAAATACCACTACTGTGACTATTTCTACACCTGACCCAAACACTTCACGCAAAACATGGGATCAAGTTTTCCCAGGTATGTTTGCATTTAGTGCAGACCTTAGATTACCAGAAATATGTTATGACTATGTTATCCAAAAGAATGCATATACACTCAATACCGAAGAAAGAAATATTACATCATTTGGTACAGGAGAGTTATCTATAGGAATAGCTTTACAAAGTATGGAAGGAGATTTTGATCTTGAAAATACTAGTGTAGCGTTGAATCTTAATACAACAAATGGTCTTACCTTTGATCAAGCCTTCTACTCTCCAAATACTGTCAATATTCTGATTCCTGCAATTCTAGTAGATAATGGTAGTACCGACCCTAGTATCGCTATAGGAGAGAATGCCACTTCTCAAGGTGGTACTATCAGACGTCTCCAACGTTACTTTACACGTTTTGATTACACACAAACGGATAATACTTATCAAGGACATTTTGAAGTAGATGTGAATGCAAGTATAAACTTTGGTTCAGGTCCGGTAGTATATCGTTTTTCTACAGATGATAATACTATTACACAATGTCCCATATCTAATGGTTATAGTCCAGATTGGCTTCAATTTAATATCGAACGTACCAATAGTTGGGACAATTTATCCGCACCTCCTGAAGTTCGTTATCCACTCTATACACAAATAGTTGGTAGAGATTTTGACGTCTCTATTGTTTCATATGATGCTGAGGATAAGGTAACTCCGCATAATGTTTCCAACCTTACGGTAGATGTAGAACTCATCGATGCCAAACCTTTTGGTAACCAAAAATTCAAATGTGAAAATACCTTTGAAAGTATTTTACAAAAACTCCCTAATGGTGATAATAGTTTCTTTGTTAAATTTCCAGAAGATGGTAGTGCAAGAGTTGATCTAACCACAGCAAATGATAGCAAATACTCTACTGATTTAAACATGAGTAGAGCACTCGAAAGTGCTGCATTTAGATTATGGGTTCTTGTAGATAGTAATAATACAATTATCAGACATACTTGTGATAAACCAACACATACAAATCAAAATGATCAATGTTTTATAGATCAAGTCTATCCTGATATTAACGATAGTCAAAACAGATGTCCTGCGTCAGACTGTAGCAACTACACAAGCCCAAGAGGAGAGACAGGCTGTTATGCATGTTACCGAGACTTCTTTGCAAAACCTATCTGTTCTCGAGATAATTTTTCTATTAGACCAGAGACCTATACTGTTACGATAAGTGATGATAACCAAAGCGTGGGTTCGGAGTCTTACGTACGTGCAAATAATAATGCTGAGATACCTACCCCTCTCTCTGCAGGATATAAATACAAGCTAGATATAAATGCTACCAGTTATCAAAGTAATGCAATAGCAAAACAATATAACACAGAAGTGAATGCTACTGTCGAATTCGATGATAATACGGCATGCCATGATCAAAATGGATCTACCAATGCATATGTATTTACGAACGGTAAAGTGATTAATAAGGACTACAATGACACTGGGGCAGAATTTAGTTTCCATGAAGTAGGAGACCATTTACTTCATATTATAGATCAACAATGGACCAAAGTAGACCAAAGAGGTTTCTTAGATAGTAATGGGGACGACCTTAAAACATTTCCACAAGTAGATGACTGTATTCGAAATGACAGTTCAGTTTCGATAAATGGTGACACCCTTTCTGGTTGTGATATTAATTCAAATTATGATGCTTCACATACTAATATAGCACTTACTTTTGAACCTTATAGCTTTGATATCCAGCAAGTAAATTTTGCTTTACATCCAAATAATGATGTCAATTTTTCACTCATGAATGATTTTTCCAACGATTACTATAACAATTCCTCACTCAATAATGAGATAAATATGACAGCACGTATGGCAGGTAGAATCATCGCTAAAAGTAAAAATGGTGTCACACTGAAAAACTTTACAGCATCATGTCATGCAATAGACAAAAACATCACCTTATCATTACGTAGAACTACATCCCCAATAGGTGAAGAAAACCTTACATCTATCCAGTATACTGTCGATGGTCGTAAAACATTTTCAGATGTTTCCTTTCAGCAACAACTTACTATGCAAACAGCACTAAAACAAATAGGTACAGGTGTAGACAAAAATCTTACTTTAGCTGGAACAGAGTTTCTTGATAGTAATCTTGGTGAAGCAACTATCGTACTTGATACAACAATGAAAAAACCTCCTATGGATAAACATCATCTTGTGAATCCTATAGATGTCAACTATAGTGCATTAGTCGCACATGATGAACAGTCATACTCCTATGCAGATTTAAGTACTATGCATGTTCCAGAAGGTAATAAAACGATCAACAGAGATATTACCTATTATTTTGCTGCACTTAGACCACGAAAAAGAGTTTATGGTCCCACAGATAAAAGTTGGGAAAATACCCCTGTCTATGTCGATATTTTTTGTGATGCCAATGCTTCCGTACGTATTACACATGGTCTAACTACTGTAGGGAGAGAAGAGGGTAAAGCCAATTGGTGGGCAGCCACTATGTATCAACCAGACCCTATAGATCCTAACAGCCCTAATACCGCGTCAGCTACAGCACTACAAGATTTCGATCTTGCAGTACATCGTAAAACAGGTGCAGATGCAAGTCCAAGTGTAAAATCTGCTAGTTCAACCCCTAGGAATTCAAATACTAACATTGTATTTGATGATCCAAATGCGGCACAAAATGATATTAATGTCTCTCTTGCTACTACTGCCAGACCAAGCACCGTTGAAGTTGTGGCTTCTCCTGCACCATTTTTACGCTACAGTGAAGATACGGATCCCTCAGGATTGATACGCTGGGATGTTAAATTTATTGGTCCTTCTGCATGGTCAGGGGTAGGTGGAACAGGAAAGACTATAGAGACTACAGCAAATCCTCAAACAACACAAAGGATGGGATGGTAATGTATACACACATCATTTTAAGACCTGCTGTAGCGATGATTGAACTTATCTTTGCTATTGTGGTTATAGGTATTGTACTTTTAACTACACCGATGCTTATTCAGACATCAGTCAATAGTAACACTGTTATTTTACAACAAGAGTCTATCGCTATGCTCGCATCACATACCAATGCACTCATGACATTTTTTTGGGATGAACAAAATGTCAATAATCCAAGAGAACTGCTTCGTGTGACTGCAGGTGATGCAGAACTACAAGCAAATCAGCTTGTTCCTCCAGGTATAGCAAGAAGCTTGAGGTCTACTACACCTATAACAAAACCTACAGCGAGATTAAGATCATTTAATATAGTATTTACATTTAATGCAACTTCTACCTTAGGGCTTGATTCTGATGCCAATGGTACTTCTACGGGGAGAAACGATGTCGATGATTTACATGATGTCAATACCTCATTAATCCTACAAACAAACCCAACCTATAGTAAATATATTGACCAAAATATAACAATTAGCACAAAAGTGCAATACGCAGATGGAAACACAAATAACATTGATTATACCGCTGATCCTGTTGTATTTAATAGTCCATTTAACAATACTTTAGCTCTACCAAATACAAGTAATATCAAGCTCATCACAACACACCTTAGCACCAGTAATCAAGAGGATGCACTCCAAAAAGAGATTACACTCTATGCTTTTATGTGTAATATTGGTGGCGCAAGACCCCGTTTGCAAGGAGGTAAATAATGTTCCACACTCAACAAAAGGCATTTACACTACTAGAGCTTATCTTGGTAGTGATTATTTTAGGTATTGTTGCTTCGATTAGTTCATCTGTTATTGTACAGGTGTATGAATCATACATTGTCCAAAAAGCCACACATAATGCAGCACTCAAAACAGAGCTTGCTATCAATCAACTGGCGAATAGACTTACCTATAGAATAGACAAAAGTCTTATTGCAAGAAACCCCGCAAATAACTTTTTTGTTGCTGCAAAAGATGTGACACTAGCAGAATCCAATAGCCATACGATATTAGAGTGGATAGGTTATGACAATGATGGTTTTTCTACACAAGGTTCATCTACGTCTGCAACACTACCAGCATGGAGTGGATTTATAGATTTAAATCCTAGTACCTTTGCAGGAGGATTAATCTCCACAGGATCAGACTTTGCTTTAGAAAACACTATTATTGCGAACCTTGGAGGTAGAGCTGCAATTTATTTAGGTCCTATTACCTATACTGCAGGTTCAACAGTTGATATAAATTGTCTATATGCAAATGGCAATAATGCTTGTATGTTTCCTGTAAACTTAGTAGGACAGACTATGGGTATTCTAGGAGGTGATGTCACCGCTGGAAGTATGAACCTCACAGAATTTTATAGACTAGCCCGTTCAGCTTATGCTGTGGTATCAGAAAAAAATCCCGCATTACCTCTTGGACCTAATGGAGGAGGTCTCCTTATCGCTACGGACAATACAAGTGAAGTGTGGGACTTACGCTTATATTATAACTATGCCCCGTGGAATAATGAAGCCTATAATAGTGCAAATACTAGTTCCTCTATTCTACTCAGAAATGTGAGTGTGTTTCGTTTTAAAGCAGAGGCGGGTAACAGTATACGATTAAAGATGTGTGTGCTTGAACGTATCTCAGATACAGAAAAAATCTCTCTATGTAAAGAAAAGGCGGTCATACGATGATAAACAAACATATCCATGCAGGTTTTTCTATGATTACGGCGATTTTTGTCATTCTTCTTATGTCAGCAGTAGGTGCTTTTGTACTTAATATCGCAGGCAAAGCAGTACAAGAGACCACAACCCAATACAGAAAAGAACAAGCTATTTTATATGCCAAGAGTTACACAGAGTTTGCCATTATGTCTGCTACAGCACGTAATTGTATTACAGGCATCACCGCTAACATAGGAAACCCTGCCAATGGAAATGGCTACCAAGTCACTGTAGATGCCAATTACATCGGAAATGACCTAAGTGCAGCAGGCTGTGCTAATACTTTTGGGGG
>Ga0256827_10000080_pt1 | contig 49719 bp, 41 predicted proteins | sample CV84metaG_FD_185977 | JGI IMG/M metagenome (GOLD analysis project Ga0256827, IMG submission 185977) | Hydrothermal vent microbial communities from East Pacific Rise, Pacific Ocean - CV84 | ecosystem: Environmental > Aquatic > Marine > Hydrothermal vents | place: Pacific Ocean: East Pacific Rise... | reverse complement strand
GGAACTATTCACAGAAAACAAGTTTCCTGTTTTGAGTTTAAACATTTCTATCCTAAGTAATATCATCATATTTACTTAGCTCCTCCTCTTTGAAGTATTGAGGAGTTCTTTTAAATAGCTTCCTTAAGAACTCACCAAAATCATCCATAATAGCATAGGTAACAGGAACAATTACCAATGTTAATATTGTTGCAAAAATCAATCCATACCCAACAGCATTTGCCATCGGCTCCCACATTTCAGCAGACTCTGTACCAAAAGTAATTCCTCCATGTATAAAGTCAATACCAAATTTAAACATCATAGGAATCAAACCAAAAACTGTTGTTACAGCAGTAAGCATAACGGGCCTAAATCGTACTATTCCTGCCTGAATTATTGCATCATGTTTATTCAATCCTGTTGCTCTAAGCTGTCTAATATAATCAATTAAAACAATTGCATTATTAACTACAACACCAGCAAGTGAAATTATTCCAATTCCAGTCATAATAACAACAAAATTCTTTCCTGATAATAATATAAAACCAAACACACCAATCATTGACAGAACAACTGAAAACATAATTACAGTTGGAATTAATATTGAATTAAATTGAATAACAAGTATAAAGATTATTAGAAATAAACCTATACTAAATGCTTTTGATAAAAACTTACCTGCCTTAGCCTGCTCTTTACTTTCTCCTCCAAAATTTAATTTATATCCGGCAGGAAGTTTATAATTTGCAAGTAACTTTTTAATTTGTTTCATTGCCCTATCTGATGTAACACCATTTACATCACCTGTTGCAGTTATTGTTTTCTTAAAATCTCTATGTTTTACTGCAGCAGAACCTTTTATTATCTTAAAATCAGCAATTGATTTTAAAGGAATTACTTCATGCCTATTTAAAACCCTTATTGGAATTAAAATATTTTCAAGATTTTCAATACTGTTTCTAACACGATTTGAATAAGTAACAATTATATCATACTCATCATCATTTTCTCTGTAAACAGATGCTTTTGTTCCATGAACAGCCATTCTTATATAAGAGGAAACATCACTCACATTTAAGAATAATAATTTTGCCTTTTCTCTATTTACAATTATCTTTATTTCTGGTAATCCATTTGAGTAATCATCTTTTAAATCAACAACACCTTTGACATTCTTATTAACAAGATCTATCATTTTACTAATATGTGGCTTTATTACTTCAAATTTATCACCAGAAATATAAAACTGAACAGCTTTTCCTTTTGGAGGACCTTTACTTTCTTTCTCTATTGAGATTTTAGCTCCAACTAGAGTGTTTTCTCCATCATTAAATTTCTTAAAGGTATCTCTTAATTCATCCATTATAATATAGGGAGACTTTTTAAATTCACCTGATTTTTTGAACTTAATAGTAATTTTAGCATTATGAGGAGTTGCATTCCCTTTCGCAAATTTATTTCCATTAACATTTGCACCAACATCAGATAAAACATATATAATATCATCATATTTCTTTAATATCTTTTCTATTGGTTTTACGAATTCCTCATCAACTGTTTTAAGTCTTGTTCCAACAGGAGCATCTATTTTGATAATAGCTCTTCTAGGTGTAGTCTCAGGAAAAAACTCAACATTTGTTCTTCCTGATTTTATTGATTTACCAAATAGCATAAATACAACAACAAGTATTATATTCATAGAAATAACTACTATATACTTATACTTCAAAGCTGTTTTTAATATTTTACTATATATTATCATTGTTTTAGAGTTTTTAATTAAATCATCAAAGTTTTCACTATTCTCTACCCTTTTAATATCTTTTTCCTTAACTCTCATAAATGTAGCAGCCAGAACAGGATTTATAACAAGAGCAATAAAGAGTGATGCTGCAAGTGTAATAATTAAAACCATTGGTAAATACTTCATAAATTCACCCATAAGTGAATTCCAGAATAATAATGGAGTAAATGCAGCAATAGTTGTAGCTGTAGAAGCTATTATTGGCCATGCAACAGTCGCAGTTCCTTTGTAAGCAGCATATTGACGGGGAACTTTTAAAGTATTTAATCTAAAAATATTTTCAATAACAACGATTCCATTATCAACAAGCATACCAAGTGCTAAAATAAGAGCAAAAAGAACAACCATATTCAGAGTTATTCCAAGTGCATCAAAAAATATCATACCAATGAGCATGCTTAAAGGAAGAGCAATTGCAACAAATAATGAATTTAAAAAGCCCAAAAATATAAACAGAAATATAACAACAAACAATACCCCAGTAATAAGATTGTTGCTTAAATCATCAAGCATATCTTTAATCTGTGTTGACTGGTCAAATAAAAAATTAATTTTTATTCCTTCTGGGAGCTTTTTAGTTTCTTCCTGTATCATTTTTTTAACAGAATCAATAACCTGAATAATGTTTACACCAGATTTTTTTACAATTGCCAGAGAAACCGATTCTTTTGAACCAAATTTAGATATTGTTTCAATATCCTTGTAACCATCTACAATTTGAGCAATATCCCTAAGATACACAATTATACCCTGTTGATTTTTTACAATTACATTATTAAATAAATTTATATCTTTAACTTCCCCAGGAACCCTAACACTATATCTCATATCCCCAATTTTAATTATACCTCCAGGAATATTCATATTTGCAGAGCTAATTGCACCAATTACAGAATTCAAATCAATTTTATAACCTGCCAATTTAATTGGATCAATTACAATCCTTATTTCTCTTTCAACTCCACCAGTTAAATCAGCTCTTAATACACCATTAATTGTCTCAAGTTCATCTTTTAAATTATCCCCAATCTTTTTTAATCTTTCCAAAGATAAATCACCACTTATATTTACAACAACAACAGGAAACTCATCAATAGAAAACTCTTTAACTAATGGAGTTTCAGCATCTTTAGGTAAATCAGGTTGAGCTAAATCAACCTTATCTTTAACCTTATTTAATGCCCATTCAGTATCAACATTTGGATCAAACTTAATAATAACTGTTGAAAAAGACTCTGCAGATGTAGACGTTATCTCATCAATATGCTGTAATTCCTTTAACTTCTTTTCTATTTTATTCGTAACTAAAGTTTCCATATCTTCAGGAGATACACCAGCATACATTGTAGAAACAAAAAAAGTTGGTTGCTTAATTTCAGGAAACATTTCTCGCGGCAAACGCTTCATTGATGAAACTCCTAGTATAATTATTAATACTAGTAATACAAATACAGCAGTTGAAAACTTTATAGATAATTTTGTTATCTTCATTTTAATCCTTTAAAACACATTTTGATAAGAATTCAGGTAGTTTTCCTTTATATATTAAATTAAATCCAGCTCTATCCCTATACAAATCAAGTATTTCAATATTTTCATCCAATAATATACTTCTAATATCATTTAAGGTATTATTAATAGAACCTATTGTTTTATCCTTAGCAGAATTGCACATAAATTGTACTGTGTTAAAATCCTTTTTATATTTATTTTTATCAAGTTTAACTATTTCAATCTGGCTTCCATTAATTAATTCAAAAATTCCTTTTGTTATTAATTTACTACCTTCTTTTAATTCATTAGATTTAATCAAAGCTTTATTATTTGAAGTTGATATTATATTGACCTCAATTCTTTTTGCTTTTCCATTATTATCAATAAATACAAATGTTCCTTGTTCTGTTTTAAGAATAGAATCAAGCCTTATAACAAATCCTTTTTCTTCTCTAATTACAGGAACAAAAGCTTTTGCAAGCATCCCAGGCTTTAATACAAATTCATCATCAAACCCCTTAATATTCTTTACTTCAACTTCAATATTTACAGTATGACTTCCTCTATTTGATTCCTGCCCAATTCTATAAACCATTCCTTTAAAAACCTGCTTATTTGCTTCAAGTTCTATATTGATTACATTTCCACGGGAAAGTTTATAAACATCTCTTTCAGGAATTGGAAGAATAAATTTTAAAGGATCAAGCTTTACAACAGTAACAATAGGCATTCCAGGAGCTGCAAGTTCACCTTTTTTCTTCATTTTTCTTATAATATATCCATTAAAAGGAGAACGAATCACTGATTTTCTCAAATTTGTATTTAAAACTTCTAGTTGTGCAGCGGCATTATCTACCTGAAATTGAACATTATCTAACTGTGATTTTGTTGTTAAATTCTTTTTGTAGAGTTTTTGAATTCTGTCAAAATTAACTTTTGCAATATTTTGAGCTGTTTTAACTTGTTTTATTTGTGCCCTTAACACTGATGTATTAATTCGAATAACAGTGTCTCCTTTTTTTATAAAATCAGAAACATTATAAGGCATGTATTCTATCGTTCCTGCAAATTCACTAGAAATAGTAAAATCATCCCATTCTTTAAAAACACCAGGATATTCTGCATAAGATTCAAATGGTATTTTCTTCAAAAGCATTGCTTCAACCCTTGTTGCTTCTTCTTTTTTTACAATTATTTTTTCTATTTTTTCTTTTTTATCTGCACAAGAAACCAAACTTGTTAATAATAATACTAAAACAATTAATATTAAGTATCTTTTCATTTCATCTCCATTAAAATTTTTTCTTCCAAATGTTTTGCCAGAATTTTCCAACTATCCATATATATTTCAATATTCTCATTCATAAAAAATATATATGATTTTGTTCCAGCTAGAAAAGTCATAATTACATTAATAACATAATTCTTTAAGTTTATTGATAATTCTTTTTTAATAAAGTTTTCTATTTCTTTAATTATCCATTTCGTCATATTTCTATCAACATCCTTTAAAAAGTTAAATAATCTTTCATTCCTCATTATAATTTCCCAAAAAACAACAGTATTACCTTCTATCCTTTTCTTTTCACAACCAGCTCTTTCTACAGAATTAATTACAACAGCTACCAAAAAATCATATAAACTATCCGTTTTTATCTCTGTAATCGATTCATAACTATCATTTATAATAAACAAAAAAGCTTCTTCCATTATTTCATCCATACTTTTAAAATGATGATATAAATTACCTTTGGAAACTCCTGATTTCTTAGATAAATTTCTTGCAGTTAGCTCTAACACTCCTTCTGTAAACAGAATATTCAATGCCGTTTCTATAATTAGAGTTTTTGTTTTCTTCCCTTTTTCAACTCTCAAATCATTCATATTATACATCCAAATAAAAGAAACTGAACAACCGTCCCAAAATAAAACTGAACGACTGTTCGGCTTATAACATTAGAATATTTATTTGTCAAGAAAAAAAGAAACCACTCCGTCGAGTGGTTTCGTTTTGTAGTGTGTAGTGTCAAGGAGGCATAATCTGGGCTTTATCAATTCAGATTATTTTCCTTGTGAGACCTACGATAAGCAGGCCTGTGATTACCTGTAGTGAGCAGGTAAAGCTGAAATATTTATATTATTTTATTTATTATCTTTTCATCTGGATTATCTCCGCCAGCATTGAATCAGCTGTTGTAACCGTTTTTGAATTTGCCTGAAATGCTCTTTGTGTAATTATCATATCAACCATTTCCTCTGCTAAATCAACATTGGACTGTTCCAGATGCTGACTAACAACAGCACCTCTTGGACCACTATTCGGAATACCAACAAGAGGTTGTCCGCTATCTCTTGTTTCTCCCCACATATTCTGCCCTAACTTATGTAGCCCCTGCGGATTTTGAAATGAAGATAATACGAGCTGTCCAACCGTTCTTACTTCTCCATTAGAATATGCTCCAGTAATTACACCATCTTCGCTTAATGCAAATCTAGTTAATGAACCAGTTGTATAGCCATCCTGTGTTTGAAAATTTATACTTGACCTTGATGAATATTGAGTTGTACCACTTTCTCCGTCTCCGCCATCCGTTGTTATAGATTGTCCAAAATCGAAATCAATAACCTGATTTTGAGTAGCATCACGAAAGTTTATTGTTCCACCAACTATCACTTCAGTATCAAGCCTTCCATCTGTTGTAAATCCAAGATTTCCACTCGCTACTTCTGTTGCAACACCAGCTGTTCCCCCAGTTAAATCTCCACCATCAATCAATCCATGCCACTCCCATGAATTACCAGCTGTTTTTCTAAAAAAGATATCAAGCTGATGAGCATTACCAAGAGAATCATAAATAGTTATTGCTGTTGCAAAATTTGAAGTATTGTATGGGTCAGTTGGATCAAAAGCTCCTACAACAACCTCATCTTCACTATTTAAATTAGCTGTAAAATTAACATTTTCAGTGGCTAGTGGAGGAATATTTGATGCAGTCAAGTTAATATCTCCTAAACTTCCATTAATTTGTCCGTCAGCTGTAACACCATAACCCTGAACTCTCATTTTTTCAGGAGTTACTAAAAAACCATTTTCATCAAGATGAAACTGGCCTGCCCTTGAATAAAAATTTCCTGTTTGACCATTCATTGTTCCATTTACAATGAAATATCCACTTCCACTAATTGACATATCAGTATCAAGACCAGTATAATTCAATGCACCCTGAGAATGAATCTGTTGAACATCTATTAAGCGAACACCACTTCCTACCTGAGAAAAAGTTGAAGTCGCTCCTATTAAGGTCTGAGAAACAAGGTCTCCAAAATTTCCTCTTGACCTTTTAAAACCAACAGTATTTGAGTTTGCGATATTGTCTCCAATTATATTTAGCCTTGTACTATTTACACCCATTCCTGAAACAGCTGCTGTCATTGCTCTACCTAAACTCATTGCACCTCCACTGGCCTCTTACAGACTCATTTGCGATTCATTATAGCTATCGTTTACTATATAAAAAACTAAAATAAAAATTTAAACTTTTGGTTAAATTTTAGCTGTAACAGATTTTAAAAAGACTTGATTAAACAAGGCTAAAAGCTGTGAAAGCACCTCTAATAATAATTATTGTTCTAAAATAAAAATAGGTATTTCTGTAGGACAATTTATTCTAAATGGAAACCAATGTCCTGCACCAGCTGTAACATACATAGTAGAATTATTTTCCTGATACTTTCCCCATAAATACCGATGTCCATTAATACCCTCAAATAAAGAGCGTCTATTAAAACCAATTTGCCCACCATGACTATGCCCGGAAAGTGTCAAATCAATGTTATTTTTAATAGAATACTTAAAGATTTTATAACGATGACTCATCAAAATTTTAAAATCATTCTTATCACAATATTTAATTGTTTTATAAAAAGTTTTCTTTAAGTAGCCTTTTCTAAATTTACTTCCAACACCGTATAAATCATCAACTCCACCAATAAATAAATAATCATCTTTAATTTTAATTCTATGTCCTTTACTTCTTAAATATGGTATTTTATATTTTTTAAATGCTCTCAAAACAGGAGAAATACCTCTTGAGTATTCATGATTACCCGAAGAAGAATAAATACCATACTTAGGTTTAATTTGAGAAAGTATTTTAACTGCATCATCAAGCAAACTGTATTCATCAACAAAATCACCTGTAAGTAAAAGTAAATCTAATTTCATTTTCTTTAAGTTATCTATCATTGATTGCCAGTTATTTAAAGTTATAAATATTCCTAAATGTAAATCTGAAACTTGTGCTATTTTTAATCCATTTAAAGAATCTGGAAGATTATGGAATTTCAATTTTATTTTAGGAAACAGCGTATTACTATAAGCTTCAATAACACCCTTTGAAGTAAGAGCTAAAGAGAGAATAGGAAAAACAAAAGCTCCTTTTTTAATAAAATCTCTTCTTGTAGTTTTAGGTTCTCCTAATTTCTGTTCACAAACAACTCCAACAACTTTGTATTTATCGTTCTTTTTATTAATTAGTAAATTTTCATCACTATCCTTATTTAAAAAAGTAAAAAATTTTAAATAACCCAAACTTAAAATAAAAGCAATAAAGAATAAGATATAAAAAATTTCAGAAAAGATAAAAACAGCTCTTGAAGATTTTAAATAAAACTCTAAATGATGTGAGATACTAAAGCTATATAAATATGTTATCAATGAAATAAATACTGAAAAAATAATGAACTTTCTTAAATACTTAAAATTTTTATTAAAATATGATAGAATTTTACTTAATAAAACAAGATTTATAAAACTAAATATAAGTATGAAAAAATATCTAATAAGCATCTGTTATAGTTCCACAACACAAAAAATAATTATAGATTAATTACGCTAATTATGCAAATATGAATTTAGAAAATGAAACTTGTAATTCAAAATAAATAATGTTATACACTTTTATATTTATTTTTTTAGGAGGAATTCATGTTAAAAAAAATCTTATTGATACTCTCATTAGTTAGTGTTTCATTGATGGGTGTACAAAGTTCAAGAGTAAATGCCTTATCTGGACACGATAGTAGTTATAGCTTTGGTAATCTTTCACCTGCTCCACTTAGTAGAGCCAGTATATATGACCCTTCTGATGTAATTTTATTTCCACACCTTGCAAATAAATATTCTGATTTTATTAATGTTTATTATGCTGGTGGAAATAACTTTAATGGTTTTGGAACATTTAATATTATGAGTGGTTTAACACTTGGTGTTGCAGACTACAATGGTTACCAACAGCTTAAAGGCGTAGAGGGAATTACGGATACAAATGGTAACCCACTTTCTCTTTCTGACCATACATATAGTATATTTGCAGCCTATGGTTTAGGTAATATGAATATTGGACTATCATTTGATTATTGGGCATCAAATGCCAAAGTAGAACACCTTGAAGTTGATACTTCAACAAATCAAACAAATACATTATCAAGAACAATAAATACCCACATTGCTACAGTAAAAGCCTCTTTTGGAATGGATTTAGGTGCAAATATGGGTTTTGATTCTCTATTTAAAATTGATTTAGGTGGTTATGCTAATGAAGCATATGATTCAACAATTGAAGACCCAAAAACAAGATTAACAAATGCGTCTGATGCTTATACATCAATTACCGTTGGTGGAAGATTTTTTATGAATTTATCAACTGCTGTTAAAATGACTTCATGGGGATTCTTAGATTATAATAGCGAAGGATTTTCTGAAGTAAGTTATAATACAGAACACAAAAGAGTTGATACAGTTAAACACACTGATTCATTAATGTTAATAAATCTAGGAACAGCATTTGATATAGAAACAATTAAAAATAAATTAATTGTTACACCTCGCTTTGGAATATTGATTTTATCATATAATGAAACATCTGAAGACTTAACACCTCCTACAACAGGTAGTAAGGAAGAAAACTCCATTGACAGAACACTTCTTCCATATTTAGGATTTTCAGTAGAATATAGTATAAAAAAATGGCTAACACTCTATACTGGTTATAGTAAAGTTGTATACAACGAAAATATAAAAGAAAATCAATTAATATTTAATAACGAAGTTAAGCAATCTGATATAACTGATAAATCAACACAAGGAATTGTTAATTCAAATTTTTCAATAGGTGTATCATTACAAAATGATGTATTTAAATTTATTGCAACTTTAAACAAGGAATTACTAACAAGTGGCCCTAATTTTATATCAGGAGTAGAAAATACTATGTTTTTAAATGCTACTTTACAATATAAGTTTGGTGCTCCTGAAAACAGGATAGCTCAGGCACCTGTTTATAGTACTCCTAAAACTAAAAAAATAGTTGAAACAGAAAGAATTGCAGAGCCAGAAGTAGAACCTGAAGCTAAACCTGAAACAAAGATAGCTAATACAGAAGAAGAAACAACACAAGAATAAAATCTACATAATAAAAAAAACATTGACAGAATATAAAAAAATGAGTAATATTAACCGCTTTTAAAATATGTGATATTAAAAGTAGTTTATTAACCATTTTATTTTAGTGGAGCTTTAATGAGTGAAACTTTCGCAGAGTTGTTACAACAATTCGAACAAAACAAGAAGACAGCAGCACCCGATTCTATCGTAATGGGGAAAATTATCGAAATTACAAAAGATTATGTAATGGTAGATATAGGGTACAAATCAGAAGGAATGGTTCCTGTAGAAGAATTCCGTGATGAAGACACCAAACAATTAATGTGTAAACTTGGTGATGAAGTAAGTGTTTATCTCTTCAAAGATGAAGATGATAGAGGAAACCTTGTTTTATCTAAATCTGAAGCAGATAGATTAAGAGTTTGGGAAAAAGTTAAAAAGGCTTATGATGAAGGTAGTATTATTACTGGTAAAATCTCATCTAAAGTTAAAGGCGGACTTCATGTTGATATCGGTGTAAAAGCATTTTTACCTGGTTCACAAATTGATTTAAGACCAATTAGACATTTAGATAAATTAATTGGTGAAACTTATGATTTTAAAGTAATCAAAGTTAATCAAAAAAGAGGAAATATTGTTCTTTCAAGAAGAGCTCTTCTTGAAAAGGAAAGAGAAAACCTTAAAGAAAACACATTAGAAAACATTCAAGAAGGAATGACTGTAGAAGGAATCATTAAGAACCTTACAGATTATGGTGCATTCGTTGATCTTGGTGGTATTGATGGTTTATTACATATTACTGATATGTCATGGGGAAGAGTTAATCATCCATCAGAAATTTTTCATGTTGGTGATGAAGTAAAAGTAAAAGTATTGTCATTTGATAAAGACCATGAAAGAGTAAGTTTAGGCTTAAAGCAAATTACTGATGATCCTTGGGTTATTGCAGAAGAAAAATATCCTATCGGAAGTCGCCATACAGGTAGTGTTGTTTCTATGGCTGATTATGGTGCTTTCGTTGAACTAGAAAAAGGAATCGAAGGACTTATTCATGTTTCAGAAATGTCATGGACAAAAAGAATTAAAAAACCTTCAAGATTACTTGCTATTGATGATGAAGTAGAAGTAGTGGTTTTAAATATTGATAGAGAAAATAAAAGAATTGCTCTTGGAATGAAACAAACAGAACCAAATCCATGGACTCTTCTATATGAAAAATATCCTATTGGTACAATTATCAAAGGTAAAATTAAAAATATTACTGACTTTGGTATCTTTATTGGTATTGAAGATGGTATTGATGGTTTAATTCATATCTCTGATATATCATGGACACAAAAAATTAAACACCCACAAGAGTTATATAAAAAGAGTGATGAAATTGAAGCACAAGTATTAAGCATTGATGTTGAAAACGAAAGATTTTCACTTGGTGTTAAACAACTTGACGAAGACCCTTGGGGAGAAATTCCATCTAAATATAAAAATAAAGCTGTTGATGGAAAGATTGCAAAAGTTGTTGAATTTGGTTACTATGTTGAGCTTGAAGAAGGTTTAACTGCTTTCATGCACCGTTCAGAAGTTTCTGAAGGTAAAACATACCAAGAAGGTGACGAAATGAAAATAAGAGTTCTTAATATTGACCCAGATGAAAGAAAAATATCTGTTTCAGCAAGAGCTTATGATGAGCAAAAAGCAAGAGGTATCGCTGATGATTATGCAGAAGATGATAGCTCCACTGTTAAAATGTCAGATTTAATGAACTAAGGTAAATTGACAGTTCAACAAAATATAATAAAAGAGATTACCCAGCTTTATGCTGGGTTTTCTTTTTATTATTCAGATTTTTTACTATTAAATGAAATAAAATATAACAACAATAATGGTTTTACTGAAAATAATTATTCCCGTATAAGAGTTATTGAAAAAAATAATCTTGGAGAATATATAAGTAGTATACCAATTAAAGATATAAAAAATAAATTAAATACCGCACTTATGAATTCCAGAACAGCATCTGTTTTGTCTAATAAAAAAACAAGAGTTTATTATCCCTATATTCATACTATTACCCAAAAAACTGATGACTTAAACTATAAAAGTATAAAAAAAATTGATTATAAAATAAATCAATATAAAAGAAAATATAAACCAGAACTATTTGATTTTACAATAAATAAAACAAGTAAAATTATTGTTTCAAATATAGGAACAATAATAAATCAGGATTTTTCAACAATTAAACTTAATATCAAACTTAAAAACAGAAAAATTTTAAAACACTATAAAATAACAAACCTTAAAAAAATTAGTTTTCCTGATATCAACATGAGAGAAATAACTATTCTTAATAAAAAATATGAATTAATACTTTCTCCAAGAGTTGTTGGAAAGCTTGCATTGTACTTCCTTAATAATAATATTGATATTAAAACACTTAATCTTGAAATTTCACCTTATTTATATAAAGGAGTTAATGCTAATTTATATGATGATGAAGGAACAAGTAGATTTAAAGCTCCTTATAAAGGCTTAAGTGGAGGAAATATATTTCAAAAAGATAAAATATGTGGTTCATTTTATGATTTTAATAGCCATGAATTTATTATAAAACAGCCAGATTTAGAAATAAGTAATAAAAATTCAACTCTTATATTCAATAAAGAGAACCCCTACCCTGATAATTATCTTTTAGTAAATGATTTTGATTCAATTAAAGTTTCAAGTGGAAAAATTATTTTTAATTGTGACTTATCATTATTTGGTAAGGGAAGAGATTCAGGATATATGATAAAAACAATAGAATTTCATATTGGAGAGTTAGAAAAAATACAAAATATTACAAAATACAAAAAAGTTATTGGCCTTGAAGATTCCTCAATAAGAGCTCCATATATTTATATTGGTGAAAACTATGAATAAAGTACTAGAAACTATTTTTAATGAAAATCATAAAAAATTCAGATATCTAAAAAATCTGGAAATAGCTCTAAGAGGTGGTGAATATCATTTTATAGAAATCAAGGACAATGTAATTATTAACTCTCAAACAAAATCGGATTATTATCTATCAATAAGAGGAGAAAATAGAAAAAATTATTTTAGTTTTAACTCTCCATTTAAAGATGATTTATTTAATCTAATAAAATTAAACCAAAATATCAGAAATAATAATATAATAAAATATCCTTTTTTAAAGCCCAAAAAATACAGAAATAATAATAGCCTTGATATTAGTTTTGAAGAATATAACAACATCTTACTTTTAGAATTAATCTCAAAGCCTGTTTTTAAGCTTCTAAGACAAAAATTTAATATAAACGGCTTTATATACATCAAAAAAGATAGAATATCTCCATTTAGCAATCAATATCCTATTATTTCAATTATTAATAATAAAGGACTATTTATAAACCATCAGCAAAATAAAATTGTAATAAATTTCACAATAAATAACAATCATAATACAATAAGTATAAATAAAATTTTTAATAAAATAGAAGAAATTGAAAATTATTTAAATAAAGAAATCAATAATATTGAAAAAAAAATAAATCTTAAAAAAATAAATAATTATATTGCAAAAGATGATAAAATCATATTCTCATCAAAAGCTATTGCTCAAATATTACATAAAATCAAAAATAATTTTTCTATTTCTGATTATTATGAAAATAAAAATAATTTATTTAAAAACAAATTGAATCAAAAAATATTTTCACATAAAATTAATATCCAATCAACTCCATATCATCCATTATTATTAACAGCTCCCTTTGATGAAACAGGAGAAGAAAGAATAATAGTAAATTTAATTAAAAATGGTTATTTAAGAGAATTTACAGTTTCTTACTATGAATCACTTAAATATAAAGCTCTTTTAACAGGCCATAGTTTTTTAAATAGTAAATACTCAACTCCTCAATCTTTATACTTAAAAGGTAGTACAACAGAACTAACTGATATTTTAAACTCAGAAAATAAAATTATTTTTATTGATGACTTAAATATAAGTAATCAAATTATTGAAATAAATGAAACAATTAAAATTACTTCACTTAATTCATTTATATATAAAAAAGGTAAAATCTATAAAAAAATAGAAAACCTTGAATTAAACATATCAATAAGTGAGCTTTTCATGAAAGTTGTTGCATTAACTACTGAAAACGAAGAATTCGGAATGATTACTCCAGAAATACTGGTTAGTTTATAATGAAACTATTAATCACATTTAACTATTTTGAAGGTGAATTCTTACTAAAAAAAGCAAAAATTTTAGAAGAAACTATTATTTTTAAAGATAAAAAACAAAAATCTAAATTGTATTTACTGGAATTATTTGAAGAAAAATTTTATTTTGCATTACTTGGAATAACTCAGGTTTTAGCAATACCAACATTACAAAAGATATTAACTATTAATCCAGAAATTAATAGTTGCTTAATGTTTGGCTCTGCTGGTTCTTATGATTATAATATAGGAAAACTTGTTATCATAAATACTCTAAAATATAAAAATGATATCTTAAATAAATACTATGCAATAAATGTAAAAATCCCTAAATGGATAAAAAAAACAGCTAATTTACCTAAATTAGAGATTTTTGAATCTATCTCGGTAAATGATGTTGAAAGACCTATTGTAGAGGCAAAAGGCATTGTTGTAGGGGCACAAAGCATTGTGCCCCCACGACAATGTTTTGATATGGAAAGCTCTGAAGTTGCATATTTATTGAAAATAAATAAAATTGAAGGTGTATATTTTAGAACAATAACAGACTTTGGTGAAATAGATTTTGAGAAAATCAAAGAAATTTATGCATCTCAAATAGAAAACTTATTAAAACTCATTTATGTTTTTTTAAAATATTGAAAAATTATTTTAATTAATGTATTCTTACACTAGAGTTTTTAAAGGTAATTATGAATAATATAATTTGTCCTGATTGTGGTGGAGAAAATACTAGAGATACTCTAGCCTGTAAACACTGTTCGGCTGATTTAAAATTAAATAATAAATATTTTTTATTAAAAATACTTGGTGAAAATATTGGTATTACATATTTAGCAACAGAGGAGTTGCCTAATACTTCAGTTGAAGAAGATTTATTAAAAAGAACAGTTAAAATATCCCTTAAACAACTAAAAACAAACAAACTTGTTATTAAAGAATTATCTCTGCGTACATTGGAAAAATGGCGTAATGAAGAATTATTTAGACGAGAATCGGAAATACTATCACAATTAAACCATAAAGCTATTCCAAAATTTATTGAAGAATTTGAATTAGGAATAGGACGGAATGCAAAATCATATATTGTAATGGAATATATTGACGGAATTAGTTTAAGAGATGAATTTAAAAATAAAAGATATACAGAACAAGAAGTAATAGAAATAATACTAGGAATTGCCAAAATCCTTGATTACCTTCATTCATTAAGACCTCCCGTTGTTCACAGAGATATTAAGCTATCAAATATTATGAGAAAACAAGATAATTCCTTGGCAATTATTGATTTTGGAAGTGTTAAAAATATAAATATGAGTCAAAATGCTACTATTTCAGGTACTTATGGCTTTATGGCTCCAGAACAATTTAAAGGAGATGCTGGTTTTGCAAGTGATTTTTATTCACTTGGAGTAATTGCAGTTGTACTATTATCAAGAAAAGAACCAGAAGAAATGCTTGAAAACAGCTTAGAATTAAACTGGAAAAAATTTGTTTATGCAGATGAAAAGTTAAAGTATTTACTAGAAAAATTATTAGAAAATGACCCTAAAAAAAGAATAAAATCATTAGCAGAAATAGATAATATTTTAAATCAAAACACTTTTAATCCTAAAAATACATCAGAGCAAGAAGATAAAAAAAACTCAAATAATGCTCATAATACTAATAAAAATAGTTATCATACTAATATACTAAAAAATGAATTCAAGAGAATTGATGGTATTTTTGCAGGAATTTCAGATGAAAATAATTATAAGCACTGGAAAGGAAATGCAGATACTATTTTAGGCTTTGGAATGCTTGGAACAGGTGTAGTAGTATGGTGGTTCTTCACATGGTATTTAGGGCTTGCATCTTTAATTGGATTTGTAATTATATTTATGATACTAACAGCTTCATGGTACAGAAGAAAAGCTAAAAAGTTTTTAGAAACAATTATAAAACGAATTGATAATGGAACAATAGAGGATAGAGAACTTACTTTTGCTGTATTAAAATCATGGGGCTTAAATCATGGTCTTGGAGATGAATTTATTAAAGAATTAAATAAAATTACAACAATAGAAATTGGTAATAAAAAACTTAGTGCTGAAAAATTTAAAAACTACTCTACTAATATAAAAAAAGACAATGAATATTTAAATTTTACAAAAGCTTATATGGAAGAATTTTATTCTAAAGAACTAAGTACTTAGTCTATTAAATTGATATGAGCCATACAGATATACATCTTTTTTACCAATTCTGATTAAACCCATTACAGAAATAATATATTCAGATAAAACATCTGTAATCTCATTATAAATACTATCTGTTAATATCAGTGGAGTAATATTCTTTTTTTCATTAAGAGTAATTATTCTATTTGTAATTTTAAATGGGCTTCCAATAATAATAGGAAAAGAATTATCTTCAAATTTTACATTTCCAATAAAAACATTGCCATAATCAAGAGCCATTGAATATTCTATTTTAGGGATATGATTCTGCTCCAGAAAATCATTATGTTTTTTTAACTTTTCTAAAATTTCCTTACTAAGATAAAAAGTGTTTTCTAGTTTTATCTTATTGTTTTCCAGATCATCCATGATAATAAAAAAATTACTGCCTGTAAATTTATACAAATATGCATCCTTTTCTTTTAAAATCACTTTAATTTTATTATAAACTTTATTAATAAGGTCTATGATTTCTGAAGATGACAGATTATCTTCCAAATATGCAATATTTTTTATTGATACCTGTAGTAAAGCTACTTTTCTTTTACTTCCTCTTCCAGTTTTCATGGATATTCCTCTATAAAAATTACCAAAACTTCCACCATGGTTTTTTTTCTTCTTTTTTATCTGGGCGAGTTGGCTCATCACCACTAGTCTGTTGAGTTAAGACCTCACTTTTATTTTGATGAGTTGGCACATTACCCTTATTTTGGTGAGTTGGCACCTCACTTTTATTTTGATGAGTTAGCACATCACTACTACTCTGGTGAGTTAACACCTCACCACTACCTGGGGTAATATACATGGATAAATAATCAATAATATCTTTATTTTTTTTCTGTTTTGCTAAATCAAGTAATGTTTTACCACTTTTATTTTTAATATCTGTTTTTGCTCCATTATCAATTAATAAACTCACAAGCTCTCTTTTACTTTGCCATACAGCTATTGTTAATGCACGATTTCCATTGTTATCTTCAACTTCCATCTTAGCATTATGCTGTAATAAAGTTTTAACAATATAGATGTTTCCAGTGTTTACAGCATGTATCAAAGCAGTATATCCATTATTGTCTTGCTTATTTACCATAAGGCTCTTTTCCTTTAATATATTTGAAACACTTACATCATCGTTTTTTAAAATAGCTTCAATTAAAGGGGTGTTTCCTATTGTATTTTGTGAATTTATATCCACTTTATTATTGCTTAATATCCATTCAATAATATCTCTTTTTCCTTTTTGTATAGCAAGGTGGAGAATATTATTATTGTTATCATCAATTATTTCATTAAAATTAACCCCATACTGCTTACTTAAAAATATTAAATCATTATTATTTAAAGCCTTAAAAACATCTTCTTTTAAATTAGCTTTGCTTCCTCCATTATGGTCTTTTATAATATAAAACAACCTTATATTACCTGCTTTTTTAGCAAGTTCATAGGCTGTTTCCTGATTATTATTTTTAATTTGTGTATCTGCATTATATTGTAAAAATATTTTAACAAGACTTTCATTACTTTTTGATGCGGCCCACATAAGAGCAGTAAAACCATGTTTATCCTTTGCATTAATTTTAGCATTATTATTTAATAAATACCTAACAATTGCTGTATGATTTCCAACAGTCGCCCATATTAACGGAGTCGTTTTATCATTACTTGCTAAATTTACATCTGCCCCATTATCTAATAATATTTTTACAATTTTCAAATGCCCTGAATATGTTGCAAGTATTAGAGGAGTTGAGCCATGTTTATTTTTTTTATTAATATCTAAATTTGAATTAAGCAAATCTTCAATATCTCTGGGCTCATTACTTCTGATAAGCTCAAATAACTGCTCTTCATTACTTGATTTATTTCTAAATTTAATCGGCTTACTAAAATCAGGTAATTCAATTTTTATATTATTATTATTTGCAAAAAAGCTAATATATTTTTTTATTATTTCATTATCAAGACCGTTGAGTTTTCCCTCTTCATAAATAAAAAGATATTCTTCCTTTTCAACTACACCATTCTTACCAGAAATTTCAATTAGTTCATCAAGAGTTTTCAGCTTTTGTAATATTATAGAATTATCATATAATTCTTTTCTCTTTGTATCACTAATAATAGACTTAATCATTCCAAGTAATTCAGAAGTTGATGTCACTTCAGCTGTTTTAGATGCAGATTTATTATTCTGTAAGTATTTTTTTTCAGTAACTTTTTTTAATTCAGGAATAGATAAAGATTGATTTACCCCTAAAAAGTGATATAAGTCTTTTTTATTTAATATATTTAGAGATGATTGTATCTTCTTTAAAGTAGATATTTCAAGTGTAGGTAGAAATTTTTTACTGTGTAAGGATTTTGCAGTAGTTACTGATTTATTTTGAGAACTATCTGCTATAATTTTCACTTTAATCTTTTGCTCTATATTATTAAAAGAAGGAAATTTATTCTTTAGCTTATCTAGTTCTGATTTATATATCTTTCCTTTTGAAGAAAGTAGCTCAATTTGTTTATTTAAATCATTTTCGATATTCTTTTGGTCTTTTTGGGTTTCTTTTAATAAATCCTGAGCTTCTTTTACTCTTAAATTTTCATTGAGCATAATTTTTTTAATATCTTTCAATAAAGATAAATTTTTTTGAGCAATTCTACCTTTTGAAGGATGATTTCTAAGCTTTGACCATTCTGCTTGTTTTTTCTTTATTGCTTTTACTATAATTGCATTATCATTTACAGATGGTGAAATATCTAATATATTAAAAAAATTTTCTCTGCTCATACTATATCTTTCTTAGAGATCTAAAAAAATTATTTTCCTTTGGTATCTTTTCTTTAATTAATTTTAAAAACTTCTCAACAGGTTGATATTCATTGTAATCTACTCTTATAACTGTCGTCCATTGACTCATATCATCTAAAAATTTATTATACCCTTCCTCTAAACTCTTTAAATAATCTATACTGATAGTTTTTTCCATAGAACGGCCTCTTTTTGCAATTCTTTGCATTGCAACTTCAGGGGAAACCTCCAAATATATAATTGCATCAGGATAAACTAAATATCTCTTCATTACATTGAAATGACTAATATATGTATCATAATCTCTTTTATCAATTAATCCATCTTCAAAAAGCATTTCTGCAAAAATAGTATCTTCGTAAATTGTTCTGTCCTGAACAGCATTACCTGTACCATTCCATACTATTTGTTGATGTTGTTCAAACCTTTTTGCAAGTAAATAAAACTGCATCATTGCACCCCATCTTTTTGGATCTGCATAAAAATCAGTAAGATATGCATTTTCTTTAACGGGTTCATAATAAGTTGGATAATCTAACTCTTTTGCTAAATTAGTAGTTAATGTTGTTTTTCCTGCACCAATAATTCCACTTATTCCAATAAACATTTTTTCTCCTAAATTAAAAGAATACATTATAGGAAATCTTTCTATAAAAATCTATCTTTTTTTATTTTTTCTTTTATTTTTTTTAAATAAGTATTTTACATTTTTTCCCAACCTCAAAAAGGCTGTCATCAATAGGTAAATTCATTTCAATAGGATTAGGTAGCTCCAAAGCCAATTCCCTTTTTAATTCCCCAAAAGGCTCCATTTGATTCAATGGGGGAATTGGCTTTTTGCTAATCGTTCAGCCCTTGAGGCACAGCAATGCAGAACCTCTACAAGGTCTTCACTCTTAAAATAAGCCAAATTGAAAAGTTGTCTTATTTTTGAGATATTTTGTACTTTAATTATCAAATAATTTTGTCACTCCAATCTCTAAAAAGAATAATTCTTTCCTTATAAATTAACTTTAAGTCCTGATAATTATATTTTTTATAAATTGTTTTTTGTTTTTGTATTCTTTTGTAAATTATATCAAAATCAGTATCAACCAGAATAAATTTAAAATCATTTTTTAATTTTTTGATATTAATTCTTTTATCCAGTAAAGTGCTTCCACCAACAGATAAAATCGTGTTTTCAGTGATATTATTAGTTAAGTTATAAAATTTTTTATATTCAATATCTCTAAATTCATCTTGGAGATAATTATAAAGTTCATTAATTGAGTTTTTATTATATTCTTTTAAAAGCTCTGAGTCTAAATCTATAACTCTAATATTTAGTTTAAGCGATAATTCTTTACTATAAGTAGTTTTTCCAGATGATTTAAAGCCATATATGATATAGTTTTGAATCTTTCTCTCCTTTTTTATCCATTTTATAAAAATAAGTTTATATACCTGCTATATTATAGAGAATATAAATAACCTAAGAACGATGACCACTCACAAACATAACAATAATTGTAATAATAATACCTGCAAATATAAGCATCTTAATGGTTAAAGCAGGATCCGTTCTTACCCCTCTAGTTCCCCTTAGGCGATGCCTCCCTGCTCCTACTTTAACAACATCCAGATTCTTTAAATTCTCTTCAAATTCATTATGAAGCCTATCTTCATAATTTAAAGCTGAATCATCACTTTTACTATTCCTGTTTTTTGAAGGCCAATCTGATGGCGAAATCGACTTGTTTTTAATTTTTCTTAATATTGATTTTGCTATTTTAGTATCTCTAAACCTGTTATCAATATTAAAGTCAACCATAAAAACAAGAAACTTTTTAAAATCTTCATTAAAATCAATAAATTCTTTAAAAACCAATTTATTATTTTCTTTTTTTAACTTAGAAACATCACCATTTAATAAAACACTAATTAAAACAACTCCCAGTGAATACAAATCAGACTTAGGTGTTGGATAATTTAATCCTTCAGGAGCAATATAAATTGAATTTTCCTTATTTAAAGAATTAAAATTAATTAATCCAGTTTTCATACCATCTTTAATTATAATATTTTCAGGATTAATATTTTTATGTAAAACAGGTGGAAATACAGACCTCATTTCATCTAAAATATCTAAAAGCTGTTCTGTAATAAAAAAAATATCTTCTTCAGTAAATGAATGATTTTCATTTAATAAACTACTTAATTTTCTTCCTTTTATAGGAAGTTTCTCATTATCAACAAGTTCCGTCCTAAGAACTCCTTCACTTGTATATTCATAGTAAAAATTACTCATAATAAATCCTTAAAATCAATTATATTAAGATTAACATATATTTATTTATTTATCAAAACATTCATATTTTTTTTAATTTTAAATAATATGAATATTTATATAGAAAAATAGTCTAAGTTACTTTAAATATTTCTTAACGGAGAACATATGAAAAAATTTATATTTCTAATGATAGCAGGTTTTGCTATTTTCTTTATCAGATGTAGAAGGTCTGCCAGTATGTGATATGACGAAGCATGAATGCGTAGCTAAAGAAGAAGTTACCTGTACTCCAGATGAGAAAAGATGTAATGCTGACGATACAGCTGTAGAAACTTGTAATACTGCAGGTGATGCATGGGAATCAGTTGATTGTGGAATGGGTGAAGTATGTAATCCTACATCAACAGAATGTGAAGTAGAAGATTACTGCATTGAAAGATGTTATGCTGTTGATAATGATGGAGATACTGAATGTACAGGAAATGCTGCCTGTAATGATTTAGGTGATGGAAATTTTTACTGTACTCCTACACCTAATGAAGTTGCTGAGATTGGAGAACAATGTGATCATGTTGGAAAAGCATGTAATAGTAGTGAAGCATGGTGTTTAGGATACTCTGATACACCTAATTATTGCTTTAAAAAATGTAATGCAGCTGCTCAGAGCAGTGCAGAATGTGATGGAAACCCATGTTATTCATTTGGAAATAACGAAGGTTTTTACTGTGCTGTTCCTAATACAAAATATATTGGTGAAGAATGTTCTGTTGCTGACAACTGTCTAAGTGGTGGTAAATGTATTAAATTTGGAGACAAATCATATTGTTATAAAGAATGTAGTGCAGAAAATAATTCAACTCCAGAATGTGATGGTAAAAACTGTTTCCCTTATGGTGATGATCCTGAAACTCAAGAAGATGAAACTCGTTATTTTCTATGTAATCCACTATAGAACTTAAGTTTTAAGACTAATCCAGGCTTAAAATTCTCTGGAAAACCTATGAAATTGAGTACTACGAAATTAAAATAGGGTTGAAACAGCAAAATAAAAAATCCCAAATAAAAAAACTAAAAAGCTTGCAAAAATCAATCATAATGATTAAACTAACTAAGTTTTTAAGGAGAATACTTGAAATATATAATTTTATTAATGCTAATTATTCCTTTTGCATCTTGCACCAATAAAAAGAAAACTTTAAATAAAGAAGAAAAGATAAAAAATAATTGTGAACAAGCTCTTAAATATGAAAAGGGAGATGGAGTAGAAAAGAATTTAAAAATTAGTTCTGAATTTGTAAAAAAATCTTGTGATTTAAATTATCAAAAAGCATGTGTTGAACTTGGAAACAGATATTTACAATCTATTGGCTTAAAAAAAAATATTAATATTGCAAATAAATTATTTAAAAAAGCTTGTGATTTAAATGAAGAATCTGGATGTCATTTTTTAGGATATAACTATGAACGAGGAATAGGATTTTCAATAAGTTCTAAAAATGCAAATATTTACTATAAAAAAGCATGTGACTCAAATTATGGTATTTCCTGCCATAATTTAGGTTATAACTATGACCATGGGCGAGGAATCAAACAAAATATAGAAAAAGCCAATAAATTATATAAAAAATCATGTAATCTTAAAGAAGCACAGGGCTGTTTCAGGGTTGGATATAACTATCAATATTCAAGAGGTTATGAGAAAAATATAGGAAAAACAAAAATATACTATGAGAAATCATGTGATTTAGGTTTTGGTGATGCTTGTAGCTTTTTAGCAAAAATATATAAAAAAAATAATAAAAAAGCTTTATCCCTATATCAAAAAGGATGTGACTTAAATAGTGATGATGCTTGTATGAGTTTATATATCATATACAAAAAAGGAAAAGATATTAAAAAAGCTAATAAATTTCTAGAGAAAAGTATTAAAATATTAAAATCATCTTGTAATAATTTTAATCAACCAAGACAATGCAATGATTTAGGTTATATCTATTTAACAAAAGCTTTTGGGAAGAAAAATTTAAAAAAAGCATTTAACAAATTTAAAAAAGCATGTGATTTAAATTTTGCAGATGCATGTGTCTCTGTTGCTACGATGTATTATTTGGGCAAATATGTTAAAAAAGATATAGAAAAATCAAAGGAGCTCCATCAAAAAGCCTGTAAGTTAGGTGATAAAAAATCATGTAAAATGCTAAAAGAAGGAATTAAAAATGAAAAACAACATAGTAAATAATAATTAGGAGAAAACATGAAATACATACTATCAATTGACCAAGGAACAACAGGAAGTACTGCTTTATTAATTGATGAAAACTTGAAAATTATTGCTAAAAAAAATGTAGAATATCCACAAATTTTTCCAAAAATGGGATGGGTAGAGCATAATCCAGAAGATATATGGAATTCAGTTAAAAAATCAGTGGATATTGCAATTAATGAATCAAAAATAAACCCTAATGACATTAAGGCGATTGGTATAACAAATCAAAGGGAAACCGTTTCATTATGGAATAAAGAAACAGGAATACATTATCATAATTTTATTGTATGGCAGGATAGAAGAACTGCAGAATACTGTGATTTACTCAAAGAAAAGGGATATGAAAATAAAATAAGTGAAAAAACAGGTCTTTTACTAGACCCTTACTTTAGCGGAACAAAAATAAGATGGATATTAAATAATGTTGAAGAAGCTAAAAAAGCTGTTGATGATAAAAAAGCAATTGCAGGAACAATTGATACATTTTTAGCTTATAGATTGAGCAATAAAAAAATTCATATTACCGATGTCTCAAATGCTTCAAGATATATGCTTATGGATTTAAAAAAATTAAAATGGGATGAGGAACTCTGCTCTTTACTTGGTATTGACTGTGAAATTTTACCCAGAATATCAGAAAGCTCCGAAATATATGGATATACAGAAGGACTTGATTTTTTACCTGATGGTATTCCAATTGCAGGAATTGCAGGTGACCAGCAATCTGCACTTTTTGGACAAGCATGCTTTAATAAAGGTGAAGGAAAATGTACTTATGGAACCGGTTCATTTATTTTAATGAATACAGGTGAAGAAATTGTTAAATCAAAAAATAGACTTTTAACAACAGTTGCATGGAAATTAAAAGGAAAAACTACTTATGCTATTGAAGGTTCTGCTTTTATTGCAGGAGCACTTGTTCAATGGATTAGAGATGGAATTAATTTTATTGATGATGCCCCTGAAATTGAAGAATTAGCAATGAAAGTTGAAGATAATGGTGGTGTAGTTATTGTTCCTGCTTTAACAGGTCTTGGAGCTCCATTTTGGAGAGCTGATTTACAGGGAATGATATATGGAATAAGTAGAAACACAAATAGAAGCCATATTGCAAGAGCCGTTTTAGAAGCAATTGCACTTCAAAATTACGAATTACTAAAAGCAATGGAAAAAGATACTAAACTTGATTTAATTAAGTTAAAAGTTGATGGTGGAGCAAGTTTAAATAATTTACTCATCCAATTTCAAGCTGATATATTGAATGTAACATTGGAAAGACCTAAAATGATAGAAACAACTGCTCTTGGAGCTGCAATGCTGGCTGGATTATCAACAGGAATATTTAAAGGACTTGATGAAATACAGGAAAAATGGCATTTAGATAAGGCTTATTATCCTTCTCCAAATGAATATGTGGAAACAACTTTGAAAAGATGGGAGCTTGCAATAAGAAAAATATTAACTAAGTAAAACTTTACTGACTTAACTCCTCTAAATAACCACCAATAACCTTAATAAACATAGGATTTCGATTATCAAACTCAAGATTATCTTTTCTAGGGTCAATATATTGTAAGACAATTCTGGTTGGATTATCAAGCACAAAAGCAAATAAAAACCCTTCTCCATTACTAAGTCGAGGCCTTGTTATTGCTCCTGTATTTAAAAATAAAGTACCACTATTTTTATGATTTTCAATTTCATATCTTAAAAATATATGGCTAGTTGCAGATAATCCTAAGTCAACTTTTTCCATAACAGTATTAAGCTCTGCTTCTGTTAAATACTGATACCAACTTCCGCTAATACTATGAGCTCCAACAATAATTAAATCATTTTTAGTTTTATTAATAGAATTCAATGTCTTTATTAGGTAATCTCTACTATCCTGTGGCCATGATAGCTCTGCATCCTGTGGAGTATCTGGAAAATGTAATTGAATAAGATGTATTTTAATATCATTTATTGTAATTACAGTATAATATTCAGCTCCATTTTCTCTTAGAATAGTATCTTTCCTATTTGTAAAATCTAAAAATTTTAAAAATTCTTTACCGGCATATAAATCACCTTGACCAATACCATAATATTCGTTTTCTCCATCTGCAATATTAGGATAAAAATTCTTAAACCAAAAATCATTTGTTTTTAAAAAATTTAAAAAACTATTTTCATAATTAATTTTTAAATGATCTCCAAGTCCAATAATAAAGTTAATATTAAAGCTCTTACCCCAATCAACCATATTTTTAAATCTTTTATCCTCAATAGAATCACCTTTATTATCACTCATAATTATGAACCTAGCAACAGATAATTCATTTAATTCTTCAATTGATGAAAATTCATGAGAAATATAATTCTTACACTCATTTTTAATACAAAAATTATACTCTTTGCAATCAGAATTTAACTTGCAACCAGATATAGGAGTTTCTTTATTTATATGACTAGAATTACAACTTAATATAAAAATAAAAAAAAATAAAAAAAAATATTTCATTATTTAATTGATTTCAACTTTATTATTAGAGTATTTCCTTTTTTAGTTACATCAGACCTTACCAAAGCACCTGTTGCATTATCATAGTAACTAATTCCTGTTCTGATTCCTAGTTTCCACTTAATACCAAAACAACTATATGATTTTCCATGAACTTTTATTGTTTTATCTCCTGCTTTTTTAACTTTTAACTTGTCAAGTTTACCTCTTTCAACATTCATAACAGTTAGTGTTTTAAATGAGGATGTTAAATCTGCTTTCATCTTTTTAGATTGAACAAAATTCAAATTTAAACCAGTAAAATCAGCTATAGGAAATTCTTTATTTTTTCTTAAATTATTAACAATAAATTTACCATCTTTTAATTTTGCATAATACTCAAACTTACTTCCATCATCATTAGTTTTTCCAGATGTGTATATAAGACCATTTTTATCAAAAAACATATTTACTTTTGTATTGTAATCATAAGTAAAAACCAAATAAGCTCTAATATGAAACTTATTATGAACCTTTACAATAGTTTTATACTTATCACCATTATCTCCATTAACAATTCTAACATCAATTGTACCTATCTTATCTCCATCATAATGGTTTGTATAAGATAATGTCTTTCCTCTTAAGCCAACATAAGGATCCTCTCCTAAATTTGCCAAAAGAGTTGTTGATAATAAAACTAAAAGAGTAACTAACCAAAAACGCTTCATTTTGCCCCCAAAATTAATCATTATTTATAAAAAAAGAATAAGGCTATTAAAAACCAAATTCTGCGAGTAAATCATTTACATCATCTTGCCCAACAGTTTCAGTATTATCACTAAAAGCATCTTTTAATTTTTCTTCAGATGGCTTTTTAATTTCCTTTTCATCTGTTCTTTCAACATTCTTAAAAACACCACCAAATTTTTCAACAAAATGAACCAATCTTCCTTCAACATTCTCAACAAGAGCAATAACTTTTTTAAGAGTTTGCCCAACTCTGTCCTGAAACTCCTGTGCTGTCATTATTTCCATTAACTTCATATTAGAATTTTGAGTACTCTTTTCAAGTTCAGAAAGTAAGCCTCTTATTTCAATTTTTGCTTTATTATCAGTAAGTAAAGGTAAGTATCCTTTTAAAGCCTGAATATTTTTAAATTGCTTATTATTTTCATTCATTAATTCTTCTGATAAATCTAATGTAGAGTTTGCTGATGCTTCTGTAAGCCTAATAACAGATTCGAGCCTATTTGTAGCCTGGGATACTTCCCCGTCAGAGAGCATCTCTAACTCTGGTTGAACATCAGAAACAAAGGATGTAATATCATTATGTAATTCTCTTGTTAATTTACCTATTTCCTGAAAAATTTCTGATTCAACAATTTTTACATCTGCATTTTGAGAAATTTTTGCCAATGAAGAATTAACATTATCAATATCACCTCTTTGTAATGCTTCCAATATATCTTTAAATTCAGATAACATATATGAACTTATTTCATCATAAAAGCTTTCAAATTTTTCATTTAACATATTATTAAATTTTCCAGATATATCTTTTAATTCTACCATATTACCCTCCGTAAGTTATATCACAAATACAATTCACCTGATCTCTACCATTCTCTTTTGAATAATATAATGCTTTGTCAGAAAAATCAATTATTTTTTGTTTATTTCCTCCAGAATCAGGAAAAATTGCAAATCCCATAGAAATTGTTACATTAAACTCTTTTTGGTTCGATGTAAATGTCAATGCTTTTATCTCTTCCCTTATTCTATTTGCTAAAATATAAACTTCTTCCTTATTAGTTTCCTCTATAATAATGATAAATTCTTCACCACCATATCTTGCAACCAAATCAACATCTCTAATATTTTTTTTAAGAATTTTTGATACCTGTCTCAATACTTCATCTCCCATAGGATGTCCATAAGTATCATTCACAGATTTAAAGTGGTCAATATCAGAAAGAATAACAGCAACTTTTTTATCATATCTTTTTGCTCTTGCTAAATATTCAGTTAACTTTTCCTGAAATGTTCTATGATTAACTAAACCAGTTAGCCCATCTGTAGTTGCCATTTCTTCTATTTTTTTAAATGTATTTGCATTCAAAAAAGCAATATCAAACATATTAAACATTAATCTTAAATCACTTACTGTTTCTTTATTATAAATGCCTTCTGTTCTTGAGAGCATTGTAATTGTTCCAATTGCCTTGTTTTGTTCCTGAATAGGATAAACAAGTAATGATTTATATTCATTAAAATAGTCCTGCTCTCCAAATAAAATATTTTTTTGAGGGTCAAATTTATAGCTTCCAGGAAGAGGATAATTTGCTTTAAAAGCTAAATCTATAATTGAATTTTCGCTATTAACAAATGTATTTTCAAACATTGATATATTTTTATTATCCGAATTTACAAGCTTTATAAAATGTGAATTATCTTTAAACTCTGTAAAAATCAATGTATCAAATGAAGGATAGCTTTCTAAACTCTTAATAAAATCACTAATTATATCTTTAGGAGCTGTTGACTTGTTAAAATCTTCAGATAAACTTAATAAATCCCTTTTTCTATCCTTTAATTGAATTTGTTCTTTTAAATCATTTGAAATATATAAAAAACTATTTATATTCTTCTGAATATCCTTATTTAATTCATCAAGACTATAAAATATATATATTAAATACCTTTTATAGCGGTACACAAAAACCTTCATTTCTGAGTCAAGCCTACAAATAATATTATTTTTTAATAATTTATCATTAGTAGAAAGATTTATTGTTTCAAATTGTGACAATGCAGTAAAAATTGAATCATTTTTTTCAATAATATTTTTAACATAAGAAAAATTTTCAGTCGAATCAAGTTTTAATAATTTGAAAAATTCACCATAATCTTCATAGATTACAAGACTTAAAAGTTTATAATTCTTTTTTATTAAACTAATATAGTCATTTGTGAAATTTTTAAATTTAATATAATTTAACTCCTCGTGATTTGAATTATTAATATTTTCTCTTAATTCTGCATCCTTTTTTTTATTTTTTATATTACCTCCAATAAAAGGAATTAATAAAAATAATAAACTCATTGTAGCCATACCAAGATAAATATTTAACTGATATAAATTAATTGAAAATACTGAAATTAAAAATACAAGACCATAAACTACTGTAATTTTCTCCATTATAATTAAATAAGAAACGATTGATAAAGATATTAATCCATATATAACTACTTCCATAAATACCTACTTTTTATCTTCAAAAATATAAATTCTTTCATTTTTTTTAATATATCCTATTTCCTTATGTATTACCATTACCTGATAATACTCATTTCCCTTAAAAAGTTCAATTTTTCTTTTTAAATCATTATAATCTTTTAATATTTTTTCATATTTTATTTTGGATTTCAAAACTAATTTTTCAAGATTATCATTTTGCTTTATTCCTTTATTAGAAAATAATAACAAAATAAAAGATATTACAACTATAACATTTAAAAAATAAAAAATAATTCTAAATGGATTAAATATGTTAGCCAAGTGATTACCTAAATAAAACAACTTTAACATTCTATCTTTTTTATATTATATAAGTCAAAAACTTGGTTATTTTTTTATTTTCGCAATTGAATCACCAAGTTTTATTTTTAAATCATGCTCAATATTAGAGAAATTAATCTTATTGTTTTCAAAAAGAAGAATCACAGTTGAGCCTAAATTAAAAACCCCTAATTCATCAATTTTATTAAAATTCAAACCAATGGCATCTACCTTTTTAGTTTTTTGTAATATTTGATTTGTTCTAAAATCATCAAAAGATAAAGATATTGAACCAACATTTGTTGCACCAACCATAACAAGAGCATAATTTCCAAGAATTTCATCATGAAAATAAAAAATAACCCTTTCATTTGTAGAAAACAACTCACTTATATTATCTACAGATAGCTTATTTACAGGAAATAGCTTGCCTTTTATATAATTATATGACATCAACTTTCCGTTATAAGGGGTATGAACTCTATGATAATCCTGAGGACTTAAATAAATCGTTAAAAAATCTCCATTATTAAATAGTTCTGCTTTTTTTTCATCTTTCAGAAAAGAAGCAAGAGTAAAATACTTACCCTTAACCTGCAATAACTTTCCAGCCTCTATTTTTCCAAATTGAGACACTTCCCCATCAGCAGGAGAAACAATAATATTTTTATCTTTATTAAAAGGTCTTGCATTTTTTCTAAGTTTTCTTGTAAAAAAATGATTAAGTGATTTATAATATGTGATTGGTTGTTCGAGTTCTCTTAGATTAATTTTATAAAAATCTGCAAACTTTTTAATTAACAATTGATTGACAGGTTTTGGAAATTTAATTGAGGATAATTGTCCAAATGTCCAGCTAAGTTGATTTTTAGGTAAAATTTTTAATGCAGATAATAACATTTTTTCTTTTAATTTATTCATAACAACTCCTAAAAGTAAGCTATTATATAATAACTTATAATCTTAATCAAATGTTTTATTTTTATATATTTTTCTCCATTAATAATAACCTAAGGAAAAATAATAATAATTATAAATTGAATTTTTTTTCTTTTTTCTAGTCTAATGAAATTTACAGGAGAATATACATGAAAATGAATAAGATACTATTAATCCCCCTATTACTATCCATTACCTTTATATCGTGTAGTACAAGTAAAAAACTAGAAAACAAGCTACCTAAAGGAGTAATTTGTGACAATAATTATCATTGTGAAGTTGCAGACCCTTTTGATGCGAATATTAATGTAATGAAACAATGTTTTAAAAATCAAACACCAGAAGTTATTAAAAACTATGATGGACACAGTCTTATATTAAGAAGTATACATTTTGACAAAGATACAGCGAAATCAACATTAAGATATAATTCAGCTAGATCAATTGCAAAATATTTTGATATTCTTTCTGAGATATATAGTAAAAAATATCATGAAGATATAAAAAAGTTTTTAAAACAGTTTACATTTTATAAAGAAGAAAATGAAATTTCACCTGATAAAATAATAAAAAAAATATTTATTGAATCTGACTTAAGTAATTTACAAAATCTAGGAGAATTAGATTTAGAAAATGGAAAATTTATAACATGTGGTTATTTTAATATAAACTCATATATAGAAAGACGATTCATAAAAATCATGCCTTCATCATTTCAGAAAAACATCAATAAATTACTTGATGAAACAGATAAAGAATTCAATAAATATATGAAGACAAATAAAGAATTCTCATCAGGAAAAGCTCCTGTTAATATAGGAAATATGTTTATTCAAAAATATCACTCTCCTAGTAAAAAACAAATCAACGAAGCCTTGCTTAGAATACAAAAGGAAAAACCACTAATTATTTCATTTTGTAAGCAAGCAATTTTTGCAAGTGAAAGAATGGCTTCATGTTCATTAATTAATAAAACAGAATTAACAATAGTTGACCTTATTGAGCTTTCATATCTTCCTTTATTAGTTGCTATTGACCTTAGAGGAAGTAAAATCTCCAATATTTCATTACTTGGTAATATAAAAAACATAAAAAAAGTTTATATCATGCCTGAACAAAAAAATGAAGATGAAATTGATGTTTTAAAAATGGCAATTCCCGATATTGAAATTATTATTGAAGGAGAAAAAGAATTAAAAAGAAGAGATGAATTAAACTCTAAAATATCAGCAGCAGAAAAAACAATAAAAACTCTTGAAAAAAAGAAGAAAAGAACAAGAAGCAGAAATAAAAAGAAAAAATATCAAAAAGAAATTGACACATTAAAGCGTAGAATTAAGAGAGCTCAACCTGAGTTAAAAAGATTAAGCGAATATCTTGATAGAGCAGAAAGAGAAAAACAAAAAAAAGAATTAGCAAAGAAGGCAGAGAGAGAGAAACAGGAAAAAAGAAGAATTCCAAATCTAAGACTTAAAATTAAAGTTCTTGAAAAATCTATTGAATCTCTTGAAGATAAAAGGTATAAAACCAAAGATAAAGAAAAAATAACTAAAATAGACAAAGATATTGAAATGCTTGAAAACAGAATAAAAGAAACAAAAGATAAAATTAAAGAGTTAAGTAAAAAGAAATAATTTATTAATTTTCCTCAGCAATACTGTTTATTTTTCCAGACATAATAACAACAAAAATTCCTAGAAATATTGTAAAAATAGCAATGCCTCCAAAAACAGCCATTTCTCCCTTCGACTTTGCAAAACCACCAATAAATGAAGCTAAAGCTCCTCCACCAAGTCCTGTAATTGCAAAATATATTCCCATTACAGAAGAGCCCCACTTTTTAGGAGCCATTTTAGTTATAAAAGATAGAGAAACTGGAGATAATGCAAGTTCTCCAAGTGTATGAAATAAATATGCAAACAACAACCATGACATACCAGATTTAGCCATAGTACTATCACCCCTTTCTAAACTTGCTCCAACCATAAAAATGAAGCCAATTCCAAGAATAATATTACCAAGCCCCATTTTAAAAATGGCAGAAGGTTCCTTTCCTTTTTTGGCAAGCTTAAACCAAATCATAGCTACAACAGGAGCAAATATCATAATATATAAAGGATTTAATGATTGAAAAAATTCTGTTGGAATTTCCCAGTTTAATAAATGACGGTCAGTATACTTATCAGTATACAAATTCATTAGGCCACCAGCCTGTTCAAATGCAGCCCAAAAAACAAGAACAATAACAAAAGAAATAGCAAGAACAATTAATTTCTTTAATTCTTTTTTAGTTAAAGGAACTTTAGGAGTAGTTTTATCAATATCTTCTTTTTTTACAAGCAAACCAACATCACCTAAATATTTCTGTCCCCACATATATACAATCTGCCCTAAAACCATACCAATTCCAGCAGCACCAAACCCCCAGTGCCAGCCATATTTTACTCTTAAAATACCAACAGTAATACCTGCAATTAGAGCACCTAAATTTATTCCCATATAAAATATAGTAAATGCACTATCTTTTGCCTCTGGATTATTCTCATATAAGCCACCAACCATAGTTGATATATTCGGCTTTAATAAGCCTACTCCTAAAATAATCAAACTAAGAGAAGTATAAAATGCCCATATATCAGGATTTGCCATTAATCCATGACCTGTACATAAAAGTAAACCACCAACCATAACAGCTTTTCTTTGACCAAGTAATTTATCTGCAATTATTCCACCAGGAACAGACATCAAATAAACTAATGTTACATAAACACCATAAATATATAATGCTTTCTTTTCTGTAAATCCTAATCCACCTTCAGTAACAGAAGCTGCCATATATAAAACTAGCATCGCTCTCATTCCATAATATGAAAACCTCTCCCATAATTCAGTAAAAAATAATATAAACAATCCTTTTGGATGCCCCATAATAGTATCTTTTGCCATATTTACTCCAAATTATTTAAATTATTTAATTATTTTTTATAATGAATATATGCATTTAATTTTTAAAATTTGCTATAAAGACTTATTTACATTCTCGATATAATCAGGTAATAAAACACTTAACAACATACCTAACTGAAGTTTTTCCAAATCAACTAACATTCCAAATCTATATTTACCATCTTTTAATTTACCAACAACAACAGCCTGATTGTTTTCCATTAATAAATAATAATAACTCAGTTCTGAGCTGAATCCACTACCATCAAGTGTTTTTACTAATTGATTAAAAATCCTATTAAATAATGCAGAAGCTTTTGCCTGACTGTTATATCCCGCAATTGGCATTCCTGTTGAAGAATCAAAAATATCTGTTGCTAAAATCCCTTTATCACTTTCATCTACTAAAACTGAAATATGTTGTTTTAATTCTGATAAATTCATTGTTTGCCTCCTTAAGTAAAGTAAAGTTTGTTTATGAGTATAATTAACTAATTGCTTAATTTCCTCTTCATCTTTATTTAATAAATTAACTTTATTGCTATAAACAACATGGCCTTCATTAAATATCTGTGTAACAATTGTATCTTCGTTACCAAGCCTCTCTGTTTGAATATGGTATATAATTCCATCTAATTTTATATTATGATTCAATAGCTCTCTTCTTTTCATAAAACCTTAAACTTAAATTTAATATTTACTTCGGTATATTGTCAAGAAAATCCAAACTTTTTTAATTTTTTTTCTCAATCTTTAATATTTTTCCTAAGATAATTGCAATTACACCTGCAACAACAGACAATAATGCACCCATTTTAGCACCTGATTGGTGTGGTGATGTATTTTCAAAGGCTTGTCCAGAAACAAACAAAGCAACAGTTAAACCAAGAGCTGCAATTATTCCTGCAACAAACAAATCCCTTCTTTTCATTCCAGTAGGTAATGGAGCCTTGAATGCAACTGATGCAATTGTTGAAAACAAAAATACTCCAACAGTTTTACCAATAAGCAATGAAAGTAAAATAATTATTGTTAAAGTTTCTATTCCACCAAGTAAAACACCTGAATTTGATAATCCAAATCCAAGTAAACCAACATCAACAAAAAGCTTAAAACTGTGCTCAAAACTTACTAAGGTACTGTGCTCTCCCTCTACTTCTTCCATAATATGAGCTTCTCCACCTTCTTTTGCAGGTTGCTGCGATGGCATAAAAGGAACAATGAAAACAAGTGCAAGAGCAGGGTGTATTCCTGCTTTAAATAATCCAAACCATGCTATGCCTCCTGCAAAAAGAACATAGGGCCAAAAGTTTTTAACACCACCCTTTCTAAGTCCAAAAGCAATAAGCATTCCCACAACAGTAATACCAATATACATAGGCATAACAGGGATTCCTGGAGTTGGATAGAATATTGCAATAATTACAAGACCAATTGCATCATCAGCAATAGCCAAAAGTAATAAAAATGAAACAGCCGGATGTTTTGCTCCAAAAACCATTCTCGCAACAAGCCATGCTAAAGCAATATCGGTTGCAGTAGGAATACCCCAACCATTATTTAATTCAGGAGAACCTATCATTGCATTTAGAAAGAAAAATACTCCTATCGGTCCTAAAACACCACCTGCTGTAGCCATTAATGGATTAACAGCTTTACTCATTGGATTCAAATCTCCACCAGGAAGTACCGATTGAGTTATTTCAACTGCTGCAATTCCAAAAAAGAATACCATGAAAATATCATTAAATAAAAAATGAAAACTCAAGTATTTAATTCCAAATGGTTCATAGTGTAAAAACTCATGATAACTATGATGTCCTAAGTTAGCCCAAATAAGTGATAAAACTACACCTAAGATTAGAGGAATTGAAAATTCCTGCATCATATTGATGACTTTTCTTTCTTTTTTTTCCATTATAATCTCCTATTCTTTATATTCATTTATTGGCATTTCGTTATTAAGAGCATAATATGCTCCTTCTGCTAATGCCCTCATTTCATCTTCACCTGGATATACAATTATTTCAGAAATAAAGCCAACTCTTTCTTTTATCCAGCTTATAAATAAATCACTATAAGCGAATCCACCGGTTAAAATAATCGCATCAACTTTACCTTTTAATACTGTTGCTAATGAACCAATTTCTTTTGCAACCTGATAAGCCATAGCTTCATAAACTTTTTTTGCCTTATTGTCACCATTATCTATTCTTTTTTCTATTTCAAGACCATCAATTGTACCTAAGTAGGCAATAAGTCCACCTTTTCCTTTTATTTTAAGTTTTATTTCATTATGTGTATATTTTCCTGAAAAACATAATTGTCTAAGTTGCCCTATAGGAACACCGCCAGAGCGGTCAGTAGAAAATGGACCTTCACCATCAAGACCATTATTTACATCAATTGCCTTTCCTTGTTTATGTGCACCTAAAGATGTTCCACCACCGATATGGGCTACAATTATATTTAATTTACTTATATCTATTCCTCTTTCTTTTGCATATCTTCTAATTACTGCTTTTTGGTTTAACGCATGAAAGATACTGAGACGAGGAATTTCAGGAATACCAGAAAATCTTGCTAATTCTTCCATTTCATCAACAACAACAGGATCCAATATAAATGAGAGTATTTCTTTATCAGATAATTTGGCAATATCATGAGCAAGCATTCCACCTAAATTTGAAGCATGTTCTCCCAAGCAACCAGACTTTAATGTATCAACCATTAATTCATTAGTTCTTATCACTCCAGATTCAACAGGTTTTATAAATCCTCCTCTACCAATGATTGCATCAAAACTATTTATCGGAATGTTTTCCTGTTTTAATAAATTAAGTATTAATTTTTTTCTAAAACTAAATTGTTCTGAAATTGAATTAAATTCAGATATTTTTTCAAGAGGATGTTTTATATTTTTCAAATATTTTGGTGTTAAATTATTAAAAACAGCTATTTTTGTTGAAGATGAACCAGGATTAATTACAAGTATTTTTTTCATTTTAGACCTTTACTAATTTAAAAAAGTGAAGTATAATATTTTTAGCTTAACTTTACAAGCTAGATATCTAATTTTCTTATTAATTTATCTTAAAAGTATATTTTTCTTTTTCATAACCACAAACGATGTGTTTATTACAAAGTTTTCATAACCACAAATGATGTGTTTATTACAAAGTTCTCTCAACCACAAGTAAGTGTTTTCATTCAATAACAATTCAAAAGTTTCATTAGAGTTCAATAATATGCTATAATAATCTTTGCTTTAATCCTGGTTTAACTATTATTGGAGAAATATATGTATTTTAGTAAAAAACTATCTTTTACAACATTACTATTAATTTTTATTACAATTAACATTTTTGCTTTACCTAAAGAGATACAATGGGATCATTATCTTGCAAAAATTCAAAAATTAACACTAAAAAAAGATTATGGTAGTGCTATTGATTATTTTAAAAAAGCTAGTAAATTAAAGATCAAACTTCCAGATGATTTTTATTATAATTACGGTATTGTTGCAATAGATTTAAAAAAAAATAATTTATTATCAGATAAAATTACCTATAAAGAAATCAAAAAGATTTTTACAAAATATTTAATTAAAACAGGAAAGAAAGGTAAGTATTATCGTAAAGCATTAGATTATTATGGTATTGCTGAAGATAATATTATCAAAGAAGAGCAGGAAAGATTAAAATCAAAAAGAAATCATGAATTTGAATTATTTTACTCTAAAAATAAAACAATGGAAATTAATTGCGATAATGGAGTTTGTAATATTCCAGCAGGAGATTTTATTATGGGCTGCAATGAAACATCAGATAAAGAATGTGATAACGATGAAACCCCTACGCATAAAGTCTATTTAGATTCATTTCAAATAGACCAAAATGAAGTAAGAGTTGTTGATTTTAAAAAATGTGTAAAAGCAGGCAAATGTAGTTCAAATAATTTTAAAACCCAGAAAGATAGCCATTTCTATAATTATGGAAATAAAAAAAGAAATAATCATCCTATGAATGCGGTAAACTGGTATGGAGCAAAAGAATACTGTAAGTTTGTAGGCAAAAGATTACCAACTGAAGCAGAATGGGAGAAAGCTGCAAAAGGAACAGATGGTAGAATTTATCCATGGGGTAATGAAAGAGCAAACTGTTATTATTCTATAATGAAAAGCAATAAAAGTGATGCCTGTAAAAAAAATAAAACCTGGCCTGTAAATAGTAGACTTGCAGGTAAAAGCCCTTATGGTTTAGCTAATATGTCTGGAAATGTCTGGGAATGGGTAAGTGATTACTATGGAAAAAATTATTATAAAAATAGCCCATATAAAAATCCAAAAGGATTAGATAAAGGGATTTTTAGAATTTTAAAAGGTGGTGGTTGGCGTCATAATTCAAAATATCAGCGTTCATCAGACCGTTTTAAACTTGAAGCAAGTTCATCAACTAGTTTTTCAGGATTCCGTTGCGTTAAATAAGTATCTCATTACTTTTCACTTTTTATATCTTTTAACTTTTTACATGAAAATTCATCACCATAATTACATCCCTTTTTATAGGCATCTGCTATTTTCTTTTCATCTTTTTTTAATCCAAGAATAAAAGCAAATCTATAAATCTCATCTATACTTCTACAGCCTTTTGGATGCTCTTTTGTACACACTTTCTCCATAGCTAAAAGTATATCTTTAACATATGGTTTGTTTTTATTTATTCCAATCATAACTTCTTTACTGGATTTCTTAATCCCTTTATCTCTATTTTCTTTTAAAACGATTTCTAAACGCTTTGCTTTAAAATTTAGAGCTCTTTTCATGAATGATTCACATGATTTTGCATCATTAAGAGTACAAGCTTTATGAAAATAATCTATGGATTTCATTTTATCACTTTCATTTTCTCCAAGAAGAAAACATGCATTTTTAACACTTGTATTACATTTTTTAATAAGTTCATCGTGACTTAATTTTTTAAGCTCAATAAGAGTTTCCACTTTTTGCTTTTTTACTTCCAGTTTAACCACTTTATTTTTCTGTTTTTTTACTTCTAATTTTTCTTTACTACATGACATAAATAATACTGTAATAAAAATAAATACTACATAAATAAAATAAAATCTTTTTAACTCCATTTTTAACTCCATTTTTAACTCCATTTTTAACTCCTAATAATGAACTACAAAAATATATACAAGATATAATAAAATTTTAACTATAAGCTTTCAACTATCTATTGAATTTAAATCTGCTTTTAATGATTCCTTTTCATTGCTGCGGCAAGAGCAATAGAATAAAATTTACTTTCTTTGCTATCTGCTCTTGATGTTAATACAATAGGCACTGTTGCTCCCATCAAAACAGCTGCAACTTTTGCTCCACCAATAAAATTTAATGATTTATATAAAACATTACCAACCTCAATATAAGGAGCAACAAGCAAATCACAATCTCCTGCAACTTCACTTTCTATATTTTTATGCATTGCAGCTTCTTTGCTTACTGCATTATCTAAAGCAAGAGGCCCATCAATAATACAATCTTTTATTTGCCCTCTTTTATTCATTATCGTGAGCATTGCAGCATCAACAGTTGCCTGCATTTTAGGATTTACGACTTCAACGGCTCCAATAACTGCAACTTTTGGCAAATCATAACCAAGTTCTTTAAATAGTTCAACACCATTTTTAATTATTTCAGCCTTTTCTTTTAAAGTAGGAGTAATATTTAAAGCGGCATCAGTAACTCCAATTAACTTATGATAGAATGGCGATTCAAAAATTCCAATATGGCTTAAAACACCATTTTTCCTTATTCCATCTTTACCTAAAACTGCTCTCAAAAAATCAGCAGTCTGAACAAGTCCTTTCATTAAGATATCAGCTTTTTTATTTTTTATAAGCTCTACAGCCTTTTTTGATGATAAAACAGGATTCTTTTCTTCAATTATCCAGCTTTCATCTATATTAAACTCAATTTCTTTAGATATTTTTAATATTTCTTCTTTATTACCTATTAAAACAGGAGTAATGAGCCCTTCCTGATATGCATCTTTAACTGCTTCAAGAACATGTTCATCTTCAGCTGCTGCAACAACCAACTTAACAATTACCTTACTTTTTGTTATTCCAATCAAATCTTCCAGTTTTGTTAAAATCATACTTCCCCTACTTTCTAAAACACCGTTTTTTACCATCAATAAATACAGCTCTTACCAAAGAAACCCCCATTTGATACGCTAAGTCTTTATAATCAGCAGTATCATGGATAATTAAATCAGCTTTTTTTCCAACTTCTAACGAACCAACTTCATTTTGCATATTTAGTGCATAAGCTGCATTTAGTGTAACTCCCTTTATTGCATCTAAAACAGTCATTTTAGATTTTAAAACAGCAAGTGAAATAACTAAATTCATATTTAATGAATTTGCAGAACCAGGATTAAAATCAGTAGCTAAAGCAACACGAACGCCGTTCTTTATTAACTTATCAGCATTTAAATAATTATTTTTATTTAAAAATAACACTGCAATTGGTAAAAGAGTTGCAACAGTATTAGAATCACTTAATAATTTAATATCTTCATCATTTAAAAATTCAAGATGGTCAACAGAAAGTGCATTGTATTTAACTCCTAGTTTTGTTCCACCCTGATGCGATAACTGTTCTGTATGTAATTTTATATTAAAACCATTTTTTTGAGCCTCTTGTATTATATCTTCTGCCTCATCTACTGAATATGCATTATTTTCAATAAAAACATCTACATTTTGAGCTAAATCATTATTCTTAATAAAAGGTAACATCTTGTTTTTTATTAAAGAAATATATTCACTTCTATTCTTTTGGTATTCCTTAGGTATAATATGAGCCCCTAAGTAAGTAGAGGAAATTTTTTGATTTGTAAATTGTTTTAATTGCTTTATAACTTCAAGTATTTTAATTTCAGTTTTTTCATTTAGCCCATAACCAGACTTTATTTCTATCGTTGTAATACCATAGGACAGAGCTTTATCTAAACGCTGTTTCCCTATTTTTAATAAATCAGCAAATGACGCTTCTCTTGTTGATTTAACAGTATTATTGATTCCTCCACCACTTTCCAATATTTCTTCATAAGATGCACCATTTGACCTTAATTCAAACTCATGAGCCCTACTACCAGCAAAAACCAAATGTGTATGACTATCAATAAACCCTGGTGTTATAATTCGGTTCTCTATATTTAAAGTTTCTTCAAATTCATAATTTGGTAAGTGTTCCATTTTACCAGTTTCATATATTAAATTATCTTTTATAATCAGGTAGGCCTTTTCCAGAACAGAGTTCTCTTTACTTTCATCAAAATGTAAAAGCTGAGAAATATTTTTTATTAATATCATGTTTTATCCTTTGATATATCAGTATTTGATTCTTCTTTACTTTTATTATCTCTCATTGTTAAAATAAACATCACAACTAAAAATACAGCAGTTATTATAAATCCTGCTGTTGAAATTTTATATCTATCTGTAAATATATGAGAATATATGAATATTGAAGAAAAAAGAGTTAATATTTTTATTATTGATTTTATGTTTTTATTGTATCCATACAATAAAAAGGGAAATATATAAAAGACAGCTCCAATAACTCCAAACTTTATTCCAATATATTTTAAATCAATTGTATTAGGTTGATTTAATAATAAATCTTTATTAAAATATATTAAAATAATTGAAATTATCATCACTATAAAATTAATATAATCCCTAAAATTTACTTTAAAATATATTTTAGATATTATTTCTAAAGTTGAAATAAACCAAATCGAAATTAAAACAGCCTCAACATTTAAAAGCCTATACCATGTATATATATCTTCACTATTCTTAATTATAAAACCAATTATAAGAATCAATATCATTGTCAAGATAAATACTATTTTATTATATATGTCAAAGCCCTTTTCCATAGGTATTATATAGCATATATTATCATATTTTTGCAAACATAATGTGAATTAATTAAAAAGTAATAAAATCAAGAAACTTTAGAAGGTTTTATAAATATTAAAATATAAAAAATAATAAATAATAAAAAGATTAAACCACCATAGCCTAATATATGATCAAATCTCTTAATATTTATAAAACTTCTCCTTGTAGAAGAAATAATTCCTTTTTTAAAATTAGGTTTTCCCATAATCTTAAATTTTAAATCCTGATTAGATTTAATATCTTTTTTAATACCAATTTTAATTGCACCTTCTTTGGTTTCTCTTATGGAAAATTTTGATATCAAATTTGAAACTATTTTATTTCTTGCATCAGGAACTATTACTCTTGTTTCTTTTACTTTATTTTTTGTTTTAAAACGAATAACATAAGGAAATTCTTCAGGACGAAGGAAATAATTAAAAGTAAAATAGTTTTTTCCAGGTCTAAGAAAAACCTTTAACTGCATATATTTATTTAAAATTGTATAATTATTTTCAGATATATTAAAAAGAGGATTGATTTTATTAATATTATCAGCTATAGGAATTTTAATCCCTGCTTCTTTTTGTGGAAGTAATGGAGAATAAGTAAAATTTCCCTTATTGTTAATAATTAAGTCCTCTGTAAGCCTTATTGTTTTATTTTTTTCATCAACTTCAATAATATAGTCAAATCTTTCTACTTCAATATTATCTTTAATATTTCCTTGTTCATAAACTTTAAATTTTATTTTATTTAACTCCGCGACTTCAGATGATTTAAATTTCTTAAAATAGTTTACCCCTTTATACGAAATTGCAAGTTCATAGAATTGAGCACTTGGGTATATTTTTATATTATTAAATACAAGTGGAGAATTTGTTGAAACAGGCTTAAATGACTTTATTATAAAATTATCAGTGATTGCAGATAAAGAGGCATATAAAGGAGCTGTTATTGCTAGGTTTTCTGTTCCATTTACAACATTGATTTTTAAATTAATCTTTTTGAAACTTTGAGCATTTTTCATTAACTCAGGAAAAGAAAACACATTAAATGCAATAAATATTAATATTAGTATTTTAGTTTTCAATTAGATTCTTCCATTTTATTATTTTTAATATCACCTGAAATAGGCTTCTTCTTTTTATGCTCATAGTATTTATATATAATAAAGCCAACAAATAGAGCAAACATTATTCCCATAAACATATATTTATATTTACTTATTGTTGCTAAGATAACTTTTCCATATATTGCAACAACCAAAACTTGAGTAGGAACAGAAATTAATGCAGCTAATCCATCAATCAATAAAAATTTTCTAAATGGTACCCCACTCATTCCACATGTAAGGTGACCAGGAAACCTTATTCCAGGCATAAATCTAAAGCCAAAAATTGCAAATCCACTATATTTTTGAAATAGTTCATTTATTTTATCATATCTTTCCTGTTTTATTTTCTTTTTAAAAAAATTACTCTCTTTGAGTTTATCTCCAGAAAAACGACCAATACTATAAACCAATACATCACTTGATAGAACTGCCAAAAAACTAACAACAGCAAGAGTATACATATTTACAGCATTAGGAGAAATAGGAATCTGATTTCTTGCAGTATAAGCAATGAAACCCACTGTAACAAGAGTAAACTCTTCTGGAACCGGTAATCCAAAACTACTTGCAGTCATTAATAATAACAAAAATCCATATACCATATACGGCTGATTAGCATAAACTTGAAAAGTCTCAGTTAACCATGCTTCCATATATACTCCAAACAAATGAATATATTATTTATCATTATAGTTCGAATAAATCAAGTTGTTTTTTATTTTATATAGTAAGTTAAATTAATAAATTTATTATAAAAAACAGAATTATATAAATGGAGATAATATTATTTCATCTTAAATATAAATATATCAGTATCTCCATTACTTTGAAATGAATCCATTGTTGTTTCAAGAATAATATCCTCAAAAAAACTTCCAGTAATTAAAATATTATCATAACCATCAATATCAATTGCTTCTCCATATTCCTCACTTTCACCACCAATAGTCCGACCCCATAAATATTTTCCATCTTTATCCAGTTTTGTAAGAAATATATCATATCCCCCAAGACTAGTTCTTTCTATTTCATCATCAAACTTTATATATTCCATAAATCCGCCAGTAATATAGACATTATCTTTACTATCAATAGCAATGGCACCATTAATCTCCCACATAGGGCCACCAAATGTTTTAGTCCACAAGAAATCACCTTTTCCATTAACCTTACTAACAAAAATATCAGCAGCTCCATTACTTTCATAGCCTTCATCTTCACTAATCTCTAAGATATCACTAAAAGAACCAACAACTAGTACTTTATCGTCATGGTCAATAATTAAGTCTTCTATTGCATCATAATTTGTATTACCAAGAGTTTTAGTCCATTGATAATTTCCTGAATAATTAAATTTTGTTATAAAAACATCTGGATTACTACCATTAGACATTTTTATATCAATTCCATCTGTTGGATTAAAGTCTACTGTTGAATTAAACACTCCTGCAATATATATATCACCTTCTGAAGTTATCCCCATAGCATCAGAACTATCCCAGCCATCTCCACCCATTACTCTAGTAGAGACATAAGTACCATCCTTTTTTAATTTTGTAATAAAAATATCTGTAGAATCATTTGTACTTATAAAAGTTTCTCCAATATATTGTGACTTAAAAAAAATCTCTCCTGAAAATCCTCCTGATATATATATATCATCATTATTTAAAACTATTGAACTAGGATGCTCTGGTTCTAACACTGTTGTACTAATATAAGAGCCTGAATCGGTTAACTTTAATAAAAAAGTATTACCTATTTCTCTTTTACCATCCTTAATATCAATTCCATCACTAGGGTCAAAATCAATATTACCTTTAAATGTACCGAGTAAATAAAGTACACTATCCTTAATTGCAATATCTATAATTTCGTTATCATTAGGGCTGAAAATAGTTTTAGTCCATTGATATGTACCATCATACTTTATTTTAGTTAAAAATGAATTATAATAATATGTTTCATTATACCCTTTTATACACTCACAAACACCATTATTACATTTTTGATTTTCACCACATGGTGTTAAACATTTATAACTCTCAACACAATTAAGACCATCATCTTTACGAAAGCCTTCTTTACAAACACAATCTCCCTCAACACAAAATTCATTTTCTCTACATTCTTGAGAACATTCATCAGGAATACATTCAACTTCTGAATTTTCAGCATTCTGTAAATGAAACCCTCTTTTACATACACACTTTGGCTCTACCTCATAGTTACACTCTTCATTTACAGAGCAGGATGGTTCACAGATATGAGTATCCTCTTTACAATAATAAGCGGATGAATAAATATCTATTCCTTCACCAGGGTCAAAGTCAACATTCCCTTGAAAACTACCTGCAACATAAACATTATTTTTATCATCATGTATTATTATCTTTCCTGCATCATATTTTGCCCCCCCCATAGTTTTACGCCATGAGGAATCTTCTATTTCACTACATATAATCCCATTTCCTAAAAAGCCTTCATTACAAGTACAAATAGGAACATCATCTACCATTTTACAAAAAGCATCTTCTGAACATTTAGTATTTTCACAATTTTCAATATATTCTTCTGTTTGAGCACAAGAAATCACAAAAAATGTTAACATTATATATATATATATCGGATTTATCATTTATCCTCCAATCATATCACTAACTATTATCTACTAAATAGTTAAAAAAGTCAATAAATCACAAAAAGCATTTGACAATTCATTTATTTGAATTTATCATAGATAAACGGAGGAATATGCAAGATAATAAATCAATAGAATATGAAACGCTGTTAGTTCTAGTTGAAAAACTGGAAAATGACAAGAAATTACTAAAGGAAAGAATTGATAGCTATAACTTATTATTTGATAATTCTCCTCTTGGAGTTATCATTTTTAATGACTATGGTAATATTATAGATATCAATAAAAACTTATTGAAAATACTTGGTTCTAAATCAGAAGAAGAAACAAGAAAGATAAATATTATAAACTACTATCCATTTAAAGCAATTGGCCTAACAACTAAAATAAAAGAAGCACTTAATACTGAAAAAATGACTTCAGGAACAATTTTCTATAAAACAAAATGGAAAAAAGAAGTGAATCTTAAATATACAATGAAAGCAGTTAGATACAGAGATAATAAAATTGTAATTGCAATAGTTGAAGATATTACTTATGAAAAAGAAATTGAAATAATATTACATGAAGAAGTTAAAAAATTTAAAAAGCTCCTGGAATTCGATAGATTCTTACAATCAACAATTAGTTTGGATTTAATTATTGACACAATATTAGTAACATCAACCGCAGGTGATGGATTTAGTTATAACAGAGCTTTTTTATTACTTGTTGACAATTCAGGTTTTTTAAAAGGTGTTTCAGCAATTGGACCAGCAAACAAACAAGATGCAGGAAGAATATACCAAGAAATAGAAGATAAAAACTTTTCATTAATTGAGATTATAGATAATTATCATTCTAAAAGAGAAAATTTAGACCAGGTTGTAAAATCAATTGTAAATAAAATATACATAGATTTAAATTATGACAGCTTTTTTAGAGAATTATTTCATAATCAAAGAATAATAAGAAGTAAAGAAGATAATATTTATCCTGATTCCTATATTACAAACCTGCTTGACAATGATGATTTAACTTTTATACCAATGGTTATGAATGACAAACCAATTGGAGTTTTAATTGTTGATAATTACATTACAAATCAATATGTTGATAAAGAAAAACTAAAGTTAATTCAGCTATATGCCAATAGAGCAGCATCTGCAATCCACAAGGCTCAATTACATGCCAAATTAAATGAAGAAATAAAAAAAACAAAAACGACAAACAATGACTTAATGGAAGCAAATAACAAATTATTACAATTTGAAAAAATGGCAGCAATAGGAGAAGTTACATCAGAAATTGCCCACGAAATAAGAAACCCACTCGTTTCGATTGGAGGTTTTGCAAATATTTTATCAAATAGATTAAGTAAAGATGATGAAAACTATGAATTAATTAATGTAATTGTTACTGAAACACAAAGACTTGAGAATATTTTAAACAATGTTCTTAATTATGCCAGAATTAATAACTATGAACCAGTACACAGACCGATTTGTGACTCCATAAAAGAAGCTATAAAATTGCTTGAATATCAAAAAGTAGAAAAAAATCTTGATATTATTCTTATTACAGAAGATTTTAAAATTGCAATTACCTATGACTATGAAAAATTTATTCAAGTATTTTTTAATTTAATAAAAAATGCAATGCAGGCATCACAAAATGGAGATAAAATTGAAATTATAGTTAAAAAAATAGAAAAAAATATTGTAATTAGAATAAAAGACCATGGAACAGGTATAAAAGAAAAAAATCTTGATTCTATTTTCAATCCATTTTTTACAACGAAATCAAATGGAATTGGCTTAGGATTAAGTATTGTAAAACAAATAATAAATAATCATAATGGTGATATATTTTTTATAACAGAAGAAAACAAAGGAACTGAATTTATTATAACCCTTAAAGAAAGGAGAGAGTCATGAAAAAGAAATTATTAATTGCAGATGATGAAGCTAATATCCGTTTACTTTACAGACTTGAATTTGAAAAAGAAGGATATGAAGTTGAACTGGCAGAAGACGGGCTTGAGTGCTTAAAAAAAGTTGATACTTTTAAACCTGATTTAGTTATTCTTGATATAAGAATGCCAAGCATTGATGGGCTTGAAACATTAAATCAAATTTTAGGAAAAAATAATTTAATACCAGTAGTAATTAACTCTGCTTACTCTTCATATAAAGATAACTTTATGAGTTGGAGTGCAGATGCTTATGTTATCAAGTCAAGTGACTTAACAGAGTTAAAAGATAAAGTTAGAGAATTAATTAATTAAGGAGATTTATGCAAAACTATTTAAGAACAGATAATGTACTGACATTTATGTTAGCAGGAGGTTATGGAAGCAGGCTTTTTCCATTAACACAAATAAGATCCAAGCCATCTGTTCCATTTGGAGCACAATACAGAATTGTTGATTTTTCCCTCTCCAACTGTATCAACTCAAACTTTAGAAAAGTATATGTACTTACTCAATATAAAAGCCAGTCTTTAACTGAGCATATTATGGATGGCTGGAGTTTCTTATCATCAGAATTAGGCGAATTCATATCAATTGTCCCTCCTCAGTTAAGAGCAAGTGATAAGTGGTATCAGGGAACAGCAGATGCAATATACCAAAATATCAATTTACTTGATGTTAGAAAACCTGATTATGTTTTAATTGTTTCTGCAGACCATTTATACAGAATGGATTACAGAGAAATGCTTGAAGCTCACATTAACAACAATGCAGATATTACTATTGCTGCACTTGAAGTACCAAAAGAAGAAGCAAAAGGCTTTGGTGTTATGGGAGCTGATGAAGCTAACAGAATTATAGAATTTCAGGAAAAACCTGATAATCCAAATACAATCCCAGGAAGACCAGATACATCTTATGCAAGCATGGGAATTTATATCTTTTCTACAAATTCTTTAGTAAAATATTTATCAAAAGATGCTAAAACAAATAGTAGTCATGATTTTGGAAAAAATATTATCCCTGCAATGCTTGAAAACAAAGAAAGATTATTTGCATATTCATTTACTAATGATTCAGTTGGAGATAGTTACTGGAAAGATGTTGGAACACTTGATAGCTATTTTAATTCTTCTATGGATATAATAAAGGGGAATTTTAAATTAAATAAACCTGAATGGCCAATTTATACATATTCCAAAAGAGGAGTTCCTTCAATTATTAACTGTAAAAACATATCAAAAACAGTAGTTTCACATTCTTGTAACATAGAAGCTAAGGAATTAAATAAAGTATTGATTTCAAGTGGTGTTAAAATGGAAGAAGGTGTTATTATTGATAATTCTATCATTTTAGAAGATGTTAAAATTGAAAAAGATGTAAGAATTAAAAATGCAATTATAGATAAAAATGTCATAATTAAAGCAGGTATTCAAATTGGGTACAATGAAGCTGAAGATAAAAAAAGATTTTTAGTTACAGAGAATGGTTTAGTTGTTGTTCCCAAAAACATGGATGTTATAGAGTAGTTTTTATTCTTTTACTCCGCTTAGCCATGTTCATGGCTTAATTTATTGTAAAAAACAGGGCAGATTAATCTGCCCTTGATTTATTTAATATATTGTTATTCTTTATCGTTTGGAGAGCAAATATAATTTGTTATTCTTGGAATATTATCACCATCAACATCGTTGAATTTTATATTGCCATCATCATCAAGACCTCTAAACTCTAACCATGAATAATAGGAATAATCACCACTTGGTTCAGTATATTTAACATCACTAATCCACCATCTACCAGATGGAACAGCACTATTATCAAGATGATTAAACTCACCCCAGTCATTTGAACATGTTGAATTAGATTCTGAATTCATTGCACAGTAATTATAGCATTGCAAATAATCTGGAAAATTTTGGCTACAATTATGAGAATTTCCACTAAAGTTTTTAGTTATACCTGGAACTACTTTAAAATAGTCAATAGTATTTCCATCTGAACCACCAACTTTATACTTATTATACATTGCATGAAAATGTGCTTTTGTTCTTGGAACAACTATATTCATTCCAAGAGCCTTACAACTGTTATGAGTATCACTCTTTTCTGTTCCTACACCATTTGTAACAGGATAAAATGTATATCCTCCACCATCTGTTGTCATATCACAATAAACGGTAATTGGAGCTAAAGGACCTGTTCCATCTCTATCTATTTTGTAATCACCACTTCCTGCAGAATAACCCTTCTCAAGTATTTCCTTACATGATTTAAATAATTTCAAACCATTATTTTCACAAATAAACTTTCTTTCAAGAGAACATCTTTCATCATTATATTTACCTGCAGCATCAGTTGTTCCTGAAATTATATCAACACAATCTTCATTACCACCATTAGTATTTGGTTCCCCAATATTCCACTCTATATAACCTTGATAATCCTCAGCAGCCTCACTCCATTTCCATTGTCCTTCATCTATAAGGTCATTTAAGTCAATGTAAAACATCTCTCTTTCAGTTGGTAACTGTGTAACAATCCAGTCTCTTTCAGCTTTATCATCAATTATAACTAAAGTATAACCCATGCTATTACATT